>Ga0326512_10000835_pt1 | contig 25932 bp, 45 predicted proteins | sample 1_2617_0518_D_FD_203652 | JGI IMG/M metagenome (GOLD analysis project Ga0326512, IMG submission 203652) | Bovine rumen microbial communities from UC Davis, California, United States - 1_2617_0518 | ecosystem: Host-associated > Mammals > Digestive system > Stomach > Rumen | place: USA...
ATAAGGGGAGGGGGTGTAAATCCCAAGACCCCCCCTATACCCATTTGAAGCAAGGCAGCCGCTTTGCCGAATGAGGGGGGAGTGCTTTTTTCGGATGAGGGATGCGAAGGGGTGGGTCGCCTTACGCTTCTTGTCTGCTGTGCGTGAAAAATGTTGTCACGTTATCGGACAAACAGATCTCCCAGTCGTCGGCGGTTATATCCTCGGCCGTAGGGTGCCAGTTGTCATCAATAATCGCCGTACGTTCGAGCCTTACGGGACGATATACCGTTGATGTAGTCTCGGGATTCATATTTCCTCTGAAACAAGGGAGGCTGTAAGTGACCCATGTGTCGACTTTAGCAATAACCACAAATCTCCCGACGCTCCAAGCCTGCCTCCTTACTGGCTGGCCGGTGCTGTACAATGTGTTGAGCATCATATCGTATGTCATGCCGCATCCTCCTTGTTATCCAGTTTCACCTTGACCTTGGTGTATATATTAAACGGGTCGATAGCGATGATCTCATCCACAGCCCGTTCTATCTCGTGCATATTCTCCTCGTCGGTGAGTTCGGGGGAGGTCCGCGCTATGCGGGCGAGATAGCCTGCGCTGTTGTATCCTTTTGTCACGTCAAACAGAAACCAATGCTTGAAATCTGAAATTGGATTGTAAGGATTGTCAAAAGTTGACAAAGCAACTGCAAACTCAACCATTCAAATCACTTCCTTTTATAGATTTATGTAATAGGACACAGACGAAGCAGGTATTCCGATAGCTTTAGCAATCTGCGCGTTTGAATAACCCATTTTCGCCATGTTCTGCGCTTTCTTGATTTTGGAATCCGAAAGACCTTTCTTTGTCTTAGGCATAGCAAGCTTGCGCACAGCATCCTTGTCCGCATAGCGAAGGACCTGATTGAGCTTGTTCTCCGACAAAGCTCCTGACTGGATAGCCTCCCACTCGCGGGCGGTGATGTCCACAGGTGTACGCTTGGCGCCGACCCTGTTCCGGGCGTCGGTCATAGCTATCTGGGCTATCTTCTTCTTCTCGCTCTTGGTCATGTCGGGGTACTCCCGCTCTTTGGCGGCTATCACCTGATTAGCAAGCACGGTAGCCTGCCGCTCACGAGGAGCATTGCGGGCAGCCACATCCACCTTTGACTTAAGACTCTGCACCTCGGCAGCATAGGTCTTGGCGGCAGACGCCCGGTACTCTACCTTGCCGGCGGACAGTGCCTCCATGCGGGCACGGTTAGCGAGGGACTTCTGCTTGTTGGCATAGTCGGCATAGTATGACTCCTTGACCGTGCCTCTGGACAGGGTGTAAGCGTCGTCCGTTTCCATCATCTTTGTGGAGTGCTGTGTACGGTACTTGGTTTCACCCTTTTTGTTGGTATAGTACTCGCGGGTCTGCTCTGGTGTGGCGTACACGGTTGCCCCCTCCGGCTTGGTCGGGTCATACCACGCCTCACCCTTCTTGTTCTTCTTGGCACTGGCATAGATCAGAGCGCCATCCGGTCTGGTCGGGTCATACCACGGCTTGTCAGGTGAGTTGGTTTTGGGACTGCCTGTGCGCTTGTCCACATCCACCTGTGACTTGGCTCTTGACAGCAGAGTGCTTGTGCCATACCTTGTCTTTCCGGTTTCGGGGTCGACGTGCGCTTGGTACTTGTCCTTCAGTTCCTGAATACCGTTGTCGTCATAAGACTTCTTCCAGTCGAGCCCATGCTTGCCTGTGTCTATGATGACCATGCTGTGCTTAACGGCTCTCGCCAGTTCCGCATCTGTAGCGCCTGCCAGCGTCATATCTGTTATGAGATTGGAGATCTGCCCCATCTGGTTCTGCTCCGTGTCTGAACCTTTTGCCCAGCCTTTGGTCTTTGAGTCGGGACTCTTCTTGTACATCTTGGTGTCGAATCCCTCAAGGTCTTTAAGAGGCGGCTTGCTGCTTATTTTGGTACTGGAGAAGCTGCTGTTGCAGGGTATTACCATGACCGTATCACCATCAAAGTCGGCGCCTGACAGCTGCTCCGCGGTCTTGCTGTTTATGACTACGGCATCGGTTGCGTTCTTGCTTATCATAGCTTCGGCAGACTTGACCTTGTTGTTGACCTTAAGTATAGGTATCTCAAATATTCCTCCGTGCGGGTAGCGGACAAGAGCCACGGTTTCACCGTCCTCATAGTTAGGAGCGTAGACCTCGGTCGGCTTGACATTGGGGTCGGGCAGGATAACCTGATACTTCTGCCTCGGCAGAGCCGCTGCCTGCAAGTGAACAGCCTTGCCGTCGCAGTCGTCCGCGAACTCTGTGAGTAGCTTCTTCTTCACAGTAGGATTGGTGAGGCTCATAATATCATTAAACTCATCCTCCGAGTCCTGATAGGTAATATCCAGCTGCTGTTTTATGAGCTTCGTGCTCTGCTTGCCAAGGAACTGGGATGCGAGCGAATCCTTCCAGCCAGTTTCGCCGCCCCAGTCGCCCTCGTCCGCTCTCTTGTTGATAAGACCAAGCGACTGTTTCTTACCGGTTACGGGATCTGTGTATTTGCCGTTCGGGTCGTCGTAATAATATTGACCGCCGTGCTCGGGGTCTTTTATGAGTGAACCGAAAGGGTTGTTCGGGTCGTCGTGGATGGGCTTGAGAGTGTCCATCTTGGGCGTCCCCTGCTTCTTGTTGGTGTTGAAGCGGACGTCAACTCCGTCGGGCAGGTCATCGGAATATACAGCCATGCCTTTGAGGTAGTGTGTGCCGTCGACCATGATACGCACCTGCGCATAGTGCGCATTACCGAGGTCGAGGTCAGCACAGCCTCTGCGCAGCTCTATAAGACCATCGCGCTCCGCTCCGCCCTCTTCGGCGTAACGGACAGCCAGACGCTTGCTGTCCAGCGATGAAGGGTATTCAAACCCCTTGCGGAAGCTCTCTCCACCGTCGTACGAAATATAATCCCGGAACTCGCCGAGCTTCGAATCATCATACACATCCTTGTATTCCGTGCCGGGAGGACAGAGATACTTGTGGATAGTCTGCTGCCCGGGATTTGTGGGCTGTGCCACACCTCTGGTATATATTTTGTAACCCTCCGCGTCTAGTATAGTCAGCGCTTCTTCAAGCTTGACTGACGACACACCGAGCTCACGTTCAACACCTGCACCGATATCAATAAACTTACCCTTCTCGGCGATGGTCTTTTTGAGAATATTGGCAGTGTTGACTGCTGCCGACGAACGCTGCGCCGACTGTTCATTCAGCAGACTGCGGACGGAGGACTCATTCTTGCCTATCTGTCTTGCTATCTCGGCTGTTGACAGACCGTCATCCTGCAATGAGTGTATTCTGTCGATAAGGTCCTGACGGCGTTCATGGTTAGCGACTGATTTGTAAGCCCGGAGCTCAGTGGTTGTGAGATTTAAAGCATCTGCGATCTCTTTCTCCGACATACCGGCTTTGTGGAGTTCCTGAACCCGGGCAAGGAAGTCGCCGCTGTGCTGATAAGGGTTGTCGCCCGAACCCCAAGGATATCTTCCCGAACGGCGCTTGATTCCATAGTGCGCCAGTTTTGCCGGGTCATCGTGTACTCCCATGTAGCTAAGAATCTCTTCCGCTATATTGTTCATAGAATATCAATCCTTTCTATCTCTTATCAGCTTGTCGAAGGTCTTGATTTTGTCCATTACAGGCACAATGTCTTCTGCTGTCGGCTCGCATACCCGAATGTCGTTGGACTGGTAGATTCGCAGCTCGGTATGAATATCAACCGGCTTCTCCCTGTATTCAAGAAAGAACAGGGCTGCATAGATGAGCAGCTGTTCAATGTGCGCCGACATACTGCCTGTCTTTAAATCGTGTATACGCAGCAGCTTCTGCTTCTCATCAAAGCGTATGGCATCGGCTGTACCAAAGCATATATCACTGTAGGCAAGCACGACCTCCGGAACCATCCGGAAGCCTATACAGTCGTTGACGTAGGTAAGCAGGTTTGAAAATATAAAGTCGAAGTCTACGCTGTTTATGACCATGCGTGGAATACCCATGTCCAGCAGGTCAACGATAACAGAATCCTTGTCTGACTTCTTCAGCCTGACCGAGTACTTTATGCGCTTGCGGGCTATGTCGTGAATATCCGTACCCAGCTCGGCGAGATATGTGCGGCTCACCCGTTCGAGAACCTGTTCCTCACTGTCGTTAATCCAGCTGTACTTGCTGGCGCTCAAAAGGGCGTGGCGTCCTTCAAGTGACGGATGACGATTGAAGTTCATAAATATCATCTCCTTTGATAAAAGAAAGCGGCGGACAAAAATAGGTAATGTCAGCGGCTGCGCGTACCCTGTAATATCCATATGCCCGCCAAAAAAAGTGAAAGGTGAGAAACGTGAATAATGGAGAACAGAAACTATTGTATGAAATATTGTTTTAGTCTGGCAAGCACCTCATCACGATTCTCCGGAAATATAAACGAAGCGAACGAGAGCTCATTCATCCGCCCGATATAATATTCCTGATTCGGCTGACGGTGCGCCGATGGTGAAACCTTGCATTCCAGAGCCGCCCATCTGCCGCCGCATAATATCAATAGGTCAGGTATACCCTGTTTGTATGACGGGTCAGTCTTGAGCACGACGCAGTCCGGAAACAGACTTCGCAGGTCTTTTATAAGCAGAGCCTGAAACTGCGATTCACGCATGATTCCTCACCTCCCGAAAACCCACAGAAGAAGAACAAAAAGAGAGAGCGTGTTATCTCCCTCATAAAAGCCCATGTAATTGACGCGGAAAAACAAAGAGTCTGTGTAAATACCACACAAGACTCTCCGTCTCTGAAATATCAGAATTCAATGTGATTTTGTTTCAGAGGCATACTCTTTCTCAGAGTCTATCAACGAATCTAACACAGTTAGAATCTCATCAATAAACATCAGATACTTGTAAGCGGATATATACCCATCTTGGTACAAGCAGTCTATCGAGAGTTCAGCTTCGATTAGTTTCATCCTAGTCTCTTTAATTCTGTTCAATGCCTCTTCATATGTTTTCATTGAAATCAACTCCTTTTCATAAAACACAGTGTAATTTTCGCGATTTCTAAATGTGAACAAATTATGAACAAAAATATCAATTTTTCCGCTCGTGGTCAAAAGCCCACTTTTTTCAGCCTATTTATATATATTTTAATTTCATTTTTCCTGTGTAAATAAAGAAAAAAAGTGGGTTTTTGACCAAAAATGCCAGAAAAGCCCTATTCTACGCGGTTTTCTCGTGGCCAAAACTATGGTCAAAAGTGGGCGGATGGTCAAAAGTTTTGACCAAATGTGATAGTTTTGTGATAATTTGGTTACAATTTTATCACAATTCTTCCGGATGACCGAAAAATGGCCAAAAGTTTTGACCACGCGGACAGTTTTGACCATAGTTTTGACCACGAAAATATGAACAAATTATGAACAAAATTGACAAAAACAAGAGCCCGTGCAAACTGCACGAAGCCCCCGTTTTTTTTACAAGTTATCCTTCTGCATGATTAACATTCATCAGTGCCAGTTCCTTCTGGGACTCCAGAATAAACCTTTTCAGCATAATATCATGGCACAGATACTCGTACTTCACCGAGGACATATAGCCCTGTTTGTACGCTTTCTGCACTGTGACCTCAACCTGATTCAGTTTCTCCAGCGCCTCTTCGATCACCTTTAAACACTCATCATAATTTTTAATCATGTTAAACACATCCTTTCATAAAGGAGCGTGTAAACCTCGCGGAAAGAATATCAATGTCCCTCTCTTACTGCCTGTGTTATGCAGTTAGCTATGGTTGACTCCGAGGTCTTGAATATCCACGCCAGAGCCGGTATACTGCATCCTTGGTCAAACGGGTCTTTAATATATAGGTATGTGTCATTATTACCAAACCCGTCCCGAACCGCCCTATTAAGAATATCCATTTCAGAGTTCACGATTCTTACTCCTCTCACTATCGAACCCGTCCGGATACCTCTTACGCAGCTTGTCAACGTTCTTACCGAGAATATCACTAAGCTTGTAACCAATAGCATCGGCGGAAACGGCAAGATACCAAGCCACGTCCCCAAGCTCCTCCGCAAGGTGCTCCTTGTCCAGTTCATGTCCCTGAAAAGCGTGCTTCTTGAGAATATCAACGCACTCGCCGGCTTCTCCGTTCAGACCCATCAGCCCGTTGAATATCCTAGGATAGGTCTTGTCCATGCCCGCTTCGGTGCGCAGCGCCTCTTTCTGATACTCGTCGGCGAGAATATCCATAGTTGTACGGTCACCCTCTATAACAACGACCCTTGCCGGTGCCGAAGCATCTTTGCTGACCTTCCATTTATCCAGAACTTTTTTTACCGCGCAAATAAAATCGGGTTCTTTGCGTAAACATTCTTTACTTGTATGAAGGCTTGCCGCAACCGCATCTGCGTTTTTGTTGCCTCCAAATATCATTTCCACAATATGGACCATGATCAAGAGCCTGTCATATTCTAAAGCATTGATCATGGCTCTTTCAAATATACTGCCCATTACCTCTGTACTCGGTATCGGCTCTGCTCTTCCCGAATCGGCGTATCTTTCGACTGCCTTAGTTAAATACTCCGCAAAATATCCATAAGTTGTAAGCATTTTAATTACCTCCGTTATCACAAGTCATTCTTAATACCAACCCCATGTAAGCGACGGGGAGCCGTCGCTGTTTCCAGTCCCCGCCACCCACAGACGACATTTACGGGACACAAAACCCGTGAAATCAGATTCCGCTCCGAGCCAGAATCTGAAGCCCTCTTTTTCAAGGGCAGAGGAAGCGGCTGTTACATCCTCCTGTGTTACCGTCCCCTCGTAAAAGGTAATGCATTTATGTTTTGGAATCACGGATTCCCCAAACATAACTTTTTTAATCTCGTTTGCTGCTTTTGAAGCGACACTTGTTATTTTCTTGTCAAACATTTCATTTACCTCCGTTATCACAAGTCATTCTTATCCTCACGTGCAGAAAACTGACCAGAGAATATAATACCCGGTACTCCCTGTCTGTCAGTCTTCCGTCGTTATGGGCGTTTATAACCAATGTTTCTATCAGCTGTATATCGTTCAGTTTCACCCACGGTTTCTGTTCCGACAAATATAAACCGACCGCATCATTCAGATACTTGTCAAACATCCTTATCTCCTCCGGTCATGACCTCCGCGCAGGGGAGCGACTCTATCCACTTGCAGAACTCCCTCCACTCGTCCAGACGGTGGTTTTTCCGGTCTTTGTATATGTTCGCCAGCACCTCATAGTTCAGCATTTCGAACCGCCTCTGATTGTACGAGGACGGCAGCTGCTGTATTATCTGCCACCAGAAGCGCTTGGCTATTTCGGGGTCTTTGTCCTTGTACCACAAATATCCATTTCGGTACAGGTTCAGACGCTGTATAGTTCCATGCAAATGATTGTTTGTGTCTATGAACTCAAAAGGCGAACTAAACGCAAATTCACGAATATCCAGAATCCCTGTATGCTCATGCGAAAAGTCGTCCGGCTCAAACTCCTTGTCACATATGCTGTGCATAGTACTCTCGGAAAGAGTGACCGTCCCGACCTTGTATGTATCGAACTCCTTCCACCAGTACAGCGGTGCCAGAATATCAAGATATACGACAAGCATGCGTCTGTACTTTGCGTGAGAGCTTCCCGACCTCGCCAGATTGCACATCAGCATCTCATCCGCAACACCGATGTTGTCGTAGTCCCTGCTGCCCCAGTCATCAATAAACCGGCTGTCAGACTTGTCATAGCTCCTGTGGCTCGCCCTCATACCGGTAATGGCGGTTTCAAATCCACACTCGTCAATAAGTTTAATTTCGATCATGAATATCATTCTCCTCCTGTTTATCCTTTTCGATAATATAAATCAGCGCTTGCAAGACCAGCCGTTTGAATTGAGCATCCTCCCCGACCTTGGCTGTATCAGTGCCGGGATTTGGTGTCCCAAAGGTATAACACACCTCAAGAAGCGCTTCATACGCGTTTCCTGCTGCTTTCAGATCGTCAAGAAGTTTTTTCTTATTCATAATTTATTCTCCTTTTCTATAAAACCCCGTCTGATTAAACTCTTTCTTAGCCTGCAAAGCCCGTGAGATAGCAATATCAATGCCGCTCCTGCTCTTCAGGTGATAGAAATATAAATCAGTGAACGGGGTGTTCAGACGGTCTATACGTCCCGCCGCCTGCTCCATGGTCTTGTAGCTGTAGTTCTGGCTGAAGAATATCACAGTATCGGTAGTTATGCAGTTCCAGCCCTCCGCGCCTGCTGTGTACTGCACCAGATACACATATTTCTCACTCTCCGGCACCGGCTGATGTCTATGACCGTTCCACTCGGCGACCTCGCACCCGTAAGGCAGGCCACGCAGAATATCAAGCTCGTAGTCAAAGTTGTAAAAGACGATGACCCGCCGCTTCTCCCGGACTATTTTCATCAGAGCCTCCCGTCGGGAAAAATCAGAATTGACAATCTTCCGCAGAATATAACAGAACTCTCCCGCTGATTCTATCGGGCGGTTCTCCTCCTCGTTCCAGCGGGTGCGCACAGCTTCCTTGTACCGCTTCGTGTCGTAGTGGCAGTAAATATCAAGGTGATGGGATTCCGTCGGACGTCTGAAGTCCATGTTCACGAGTATCTTGTTCCGCAGACGTATCAGCCGCCCCGTGTTTAAATATCCGGTGACTTTAGGAAACTTGCTGTACGGCGCGTAAACCAAATGTTCCCTCTTGAATTCGCTCCGGTTCTTGTAGAAACCATTGGCGATAAACACCGGAATATAATCCTCCCACTTGTCGCCCGGAGTAGCTGACAGCAATATCCATTCATTACCCCGGGAAATTTTCAGGAACGACTTCACCCATGCGCCCGACCCCACCACACGCTGCTCGTCAAATATAAAGAACGCACCCGTTACGTCCTTATACTTGCCGATGTTGTTCCAGCTGTCCACTGTTACCTTCTGCTTACCGAGATTCACATCGTGATTGGTGGACATAAGGAAGCGGCACAGTTCGCCCTCCCATTCTAGAGTGTCCCTCTTGCGGGCAGTGGTGATAATATAAAGGTCGCGTACGTCTATGTCGTCCATTGGGATAAGACCATCCGGGGTAAGCTCGCCGCCGTTGCGGATATAATAGTAGGCAAGAGCGGTGCGTGACTTGCCCGAACCCACGCCCCCGCACAGTATGCAGCCGTTTTTCATCTGACTAACCGCTTTCCATTGGTAGTCGTAAAGCTCGGGCATAATATCACTTCTCCTTAAAATGAGCAGGCTTGTGGGAGTACAGACGCGCTGCTGTCGAGATGCACTCACGGCAGGGCTCCTCGGTTTCCGGTTTGTCGTAATACTTGCAGTCGATGCAGTATTTTTCAAACTCAACAATTTTTTCCCGTATTTCCATCGTTTTACCCTCTTTTTACCCTCTTTTTGGTGCAGCTATCGGCAGGACAGCCTCTCGGTTCGTCGTTGTCAAGCATATAATGACACGCCGTGCCACCGATAACGCCTCTGCGGTAAATACATCCCTTGCAGGACTCGCGGTTAAAAATCTCATAAAACGGCTTGTGGGGACGTTTTTCTTCTTCAGACATAAATATCACTCCTTCTTTAATGACCTCTGTATAGCTCTGGATTTAATGTAACTTTCCAGAACCTCCTCCGGTTCAGAAGTATGGGCGTCCAGCCATGCAGTCAGTTCGCATATAGCATCACAAACCTCCCAGAAAGCCTCATTGGGCGAGCCTACTTTTTCTGCGCTTCCGAGTGCCATATCCGCAAAGTGAATAGATGAACAAGCGTCACTGTAATCGTGGCTTTCTCTGTTCTCACGTGCGTATCTGATAAAATTGTTAAATGTCATAACAATTACTCCTTTCATTTTACGAACGGCATGGATTAGTCGTTGTATTTATCAGCAAACGGGTCAGCCTCAATATTGACATACATGGTCTTGAGATATGCCTTTATCCCGCTTTTGCCGCTCACTTCCCAGTGATAGGGGGACAGCACGATATCACAGGATGAAATATCCATGTAGTCAAGCTCGCCGACCGACTCTTCATCGAGAAGAGTCTTGCTCTTGTCCGTAACGAGATAGACTTTCGGCGGAGCGAATTCATATTTGACCGATACCTGAATATAAGGCGCCGGCTGCTCGTCCTCATCACGGGGCTTTAGATACTTCACGTTCCACCCCTCGGACTTAAGAGCGTCCACGAGCTCCGGATCTGTCAGCACAACGGAAAAACTCCTGTCACCAGCGCGGTTGTATTGGCCCTCTTTGCCTGAAAAGTTGCGGAATATAATCCTTGCATTTTCGATGTTTACATATCTGCTCATTCTTCATTACCTCCGTTTAAATATAAGTCTATGGCGTATCTGACTACAGCGCTCATGGTAGCATCATGGCTTTTTGCGAACTTCCTCAATTCGTCGGCGTGTACGTGGTTAACCCGTATGAACATGTTTTTGTGAGTGGCGCCGACATTGTAATGATAAGGTATGAGCTCACTGTCACCCGGGTCGTGTTCGTTTGCGAATATCAACCCGCATACCGCTTCACGGATAAACCTCGACCTGCTCATATGCTCCTTTGCAGATGCCCGCTCTATCCTGTCAACGACGTCATCGCTGATCCACACATTGATGTAGTCATCAAGAGTTAGCGCTGACTTGTGCCGCCCGGGTCTTCTCAAACCCCATCTCATACCGTAAATCGGATTGTGCCACATAAATATCACTCCTCTTTGTATTTATCTGCAAACGGGTCAGCCTCAATGATGTTTACATATCTGCTCATTCTTCATTACCTCCGTTTAAATATAAGTCTATGGCGTATCTGACTACAGCGCTCGTGGATGCGCCGTGTTCTTTTGAAAATTTTCTGAGCTCGTCCGCTCGTCTGTGGCTAACGCGGATAAAAACGTTTGTATGCGTTTTGCTGCACTTGCGTTTTTTCAATGCTTCTATGCACGGGTCGTATTCTGGCGCAAAAAACAACCCGTAGACTGCTTCACGGATAAGCCGCGACCTGCTCATATTCTTCGTCTTTGCCGCTTTGTCTATTTCCCCGACGGTATCGTCGTCAATATAAACGTTTATAAAATCGTCCATAAATATCATCCCTTTCAGAAACAGCAAGAGCCGATGTTATTCACACCGACTCCCGCCGTTTAATCATTCAATAAAGCTGTTCAATAATTCATCATTATAAGCTTCAAGATCAATAAGCCCTCCGCCAAATGACAGGAACAGATGCAGGGCGTATGACAGCACTCCGAGTATTGCATAAACCGGCGATTTTTCCTTTATCGCCTTAATTATAAATATCCAGAACGCTACCTGATTCCCCACATTTATTCCGGTCAGCACCTTCCAGCGCTTACCTAACATTCTTGAAAATTTTTCCTTGTTCATATAGAACACCTTCCTTTCATAATACTCCTTGTAAATTTCGCGGAATAGCGGAATATCAGAAAGGCAGCTCATCGTCAGGCGGAAAGTCGGCACTGTCATCTCCGGTAAACCACTCAAAATCGCCGTACCGGGATATTGCGTCCCGTGCCTCACACGCAAGCTTCTCATAATAGGAAATATCAATGTCATCCTCCAGACCACGCCCGCGCACCGTTTCTGCCTCCAGCCAGCGCCAACCTTTTGTTCCGCCGGCATAGGCGTACGTCTTTTCGCCGGTTTCCTCATCGACGTTCTCTCGCATCAGCAGACCTCCGCCGTGCTTCATCGGACAGAACGACCCTACCTTTCCGACGAAAATATAATTGTGCTCATCATCCGGCAGGTCTTCGTTCATATCCAGATACAGTGCCGTTGATGCTGACTTGGTTTCGCAGAGGTCCGTGAAAACTATCTCTTCCTTTGAAAAGAGGGTTTTAAACACATAAGGGACTTGGAACTGCGTACCCGTAGCAGTCCATTTCCCGTCCGGATATCTGGCAATATAAACGGCGTCATTGACCAGACACATACGGTCGTAAGTTGCCTCATGCTCGAAGTTGTACCCGTAGAGTTTGCCGTACTCCATGACAAAGGATATAATTTCAGGCGTAGCATCAGGTATCTTTATGGAGTCCGTTTTTATATGAGCGACTGTAAAACCCCGCTCCTGTACCATGTGTTTTAGATTTACCATGAACAGCGCTCCACGTTTAGCGACTATGTTGTCCACATTGCGGATATCACGGAACGGGTTCTCAAACTTGGCGCTTGTTAGTCCATACACCGAGTTGATTGCTATTTTCAGAGCCTGCGCAAGGTCTTTGGCGCTGCTCTCATCTGTCAGATACTTCTCCAGCTTGCCGCCGAGCATCTTCTTTGCCGACTCAAAATCCTTGTGCTTGATGGCTATGCGGGCGTCCAGAATATCCTTGAATCGCTGTGTGTACTCATATCCGAACAGGTTCTCCGCCACGATGCTTGACGGGTGCATGGAGGCGATATCAAGCAGAGCAACATTTGAGTACATTCCGGGCTCGGCATACACATAGCCGCCCTCGCCGACCTCCTCGCCTCTGTAGACCGACTTTCCGTTCTCAAAGGTGTATTCGGGAAACCACGGTCTGCCGTTCTCATCGAAGACAGAATATAAGTCCCCGTGATAGCGGACGCGTGCATCCGGTTCAAATATCCCCTCACCCATGAAACGGTAATTGAAGCTGCTCTGCGGGTGTCGCTCTTTCCCGAATATGATTCTCGTTGTCAGAGAGTTGGTTGTGTCATTTACTGTACCTCCCGCCACATCAGCCAGCACCTGACGGGCAACAAAGTCCGCATGCCGGGCGTTGAAAACCGCCTCTGTCGCTATGACGTCATTGTCACAATACTCTGCGACCTTTGTCCACAGCTCTTCCGGTACAGGCTTGTCCCACGGCAGACCGAGCTCCTGATGATGTATGCCGAGCTCAATCTCAAACTTTTTCAGACTTTGTTTCTTTGCGGAGAAGTCGTACACATCGGTGTAGCTAAGATTGTACGCCTCCCCGAAGAAGCCCTCACCCTTGGTGATTATGCGCTGTGACAGAGAATATAACTGCTCCACGGTATACCCCATAAGGCAGGCATACAGCAGGTGGTTGTCATACCTTCGGCAGTTGAATCCGATAAGACGGTACTTTATCAGTTCCTCAATGTCCGCCGGTTTCGGGTTTATCATGCGGCTGACGGTTTCCGAGTTCTGAAACTTCCAGTTCACCAGAAACAGATTCGGAAATACCTCAACATCAAAAAATATAATTTTGTCGTATTCGCTCTCAACAGGCTCCGATTCCTCGGCGGACTTGAATTTCATCTTCCCGACCTGCTTCAGACAGTAGTCAGCCTGATTGGAGCTCCCGGCAGCGAACGCCGCTATACGACCCCTCATGTCTGAAATATCATAGGGTATGCCACTTGCGTACGCCGTTTCAAGGTCTTTGAATATAAGGTCTACGCTTGGCTTGGTGTTAGGTACTATCTCCTTGTTCAGATTTTTGGATATCAATGACCGCAGCATTTTTTCGTTTTCTATTCCTTTGAAGTCTACCATGTTTTTAACCTCCCTCGTCGGCAGTCCTGACGTAATGTGCTTCACGGGAATATCATTGCACCGGGAGAGCTTCCTTCGCAGCGACGACTTGCCCGTGAAGACCTTTATCTCAATGTTCTCCCCGCACGTCCTTGCCAGACGGGTCACATCACCGTCGTAAATATAATGGAGATGTATGCCCTGCCCAGATTTGCTAAGCTCCGCATAGGTCGGCGGAAATTTCACAGCGGCGGCAATATTCTTTTCAAATGACTTCCCACCGCCGTCACAAATATCAAAGTCAATGACTATGTGATTCTCCGGCACACGCACATAATGCAGTCTGCCCGTGTCCAGCTCCGAGAGCCGTGTCGTCACGCTGTCCCACGCCGCTGCCGGAATATCATTCTTGGCGTACTGTGCCGGGCAGTCCGCGAGCATCCTGTCCAGCAGAGATGTCGTGTGCGAAAATATCAGCCACGCTTCTGGCTCCTGTCCGGGCTCGTCGCTGCTTTCAAACTTTTCCGCCCGGAATCCGGCGTACCAGCTTCTCACCCGGGTACCGTCGGGTGTCTGCCAGCGGTCAAGGAAGTCCCGGAAGTAGTTTCGCAGCTCCTCCTTGAACTTCATCCGGGACAGGGGATAAGCGACTTTGGCATCGTCGCAGTATGTCTTGTACATCTCCCACGCCGCTTTTAGCGTAACTCCGTCCTCCTTGGCAAATATCAGACTGCTGTCCTGCACGAAGTTATAGAAGTCGTTGGTCGCTGATAACATGCGTACAGGAATATAATTGGCGTACCTTTCGGGGAACTCCCTGTACACCTCCAGACAGTGGTAGGCTATACCGCCGAGCTCGTACTTTATCTGTTCCATGCAGATATCATACTCCTTCTGCGGCAGAGTGTTCCCGGTCGGCTCAACATCTATAAGACGCCTGATGATACCGGAGCGCGCGTCCGTTATCCGCACAGGCTTGTTCGTGCCCATTATGAGAAAGCTGTTAAACCGGTTCGAGTAAGCGGACTTGAATTTTTCGTTGACAGTCATGAATTCGTGTGAAACCAGACTGTTTATGCGAGTATTGTCCTCAATGCGTGAGAGGTCGCCGTCGTGCTCTATAGCCACCAGCGGATTTGACCGGAACGCCTCCAGAGCGAACGCGTTAGAAGCCGAGCCAAGTGTCTTGGCGTCGAACGATTTCCAATACCCGTCAAACATCATCTGGATGATGTTTATTATTGTGGACTTGCCAGTACCCATAGCGCCATGAAGCACCATGAACTTCTGTATGTGCTTGGAATCGCCGCTGACTATGGCACCTATCGCCCACTCTATTTTCGTGAGCTCCTCCTCCGAATATAATACTGACGTTATCTTGTCAAAGGCGGGAGTTTCACACGGCTTGAGCGGGTAGGGGAGCCTGCGTGAGGCGTAGTCGGTCTTGCAGACTTCCATGTCCGAGAATATAATTTTCTCGTCAAGCGGATGAAATGAGTCCCTCATCTGTGACTGTACATACCGGTGCCACTTATCTATCTGGCCCGTTTCCGCGTCCCACAGGTGCAGGACATGGACATTCTCGCCGAGCTCCTTGTGTTTCCCGGCGAAAATATCAATCTCACGGTCTACGAGTCGGATAGCATCCTGTTCGTCGGTAGACCACAGCCCGCGCTCCTCATCCCAGACGGCATAGAAGTCACCGCCCCGCACCATAAGGTCGGACGAATGGCATATTTTAAAGCGGGGGTAAATATCAATTCCCTGTCTGGTGTTTCTGGAAGACACCATGAGGAAGTCGAGCATACTACATCACCCCATTTAAATATAATTGCGCCTGATCCCATATCTCTGTTCCCGGGTCGCAGCTCACCGGGAACAGTTTTCTCCTGCCCCTGCGCAGGTCTTCTATGTTCTGTATGACCCTCTGCGGAGAAGCGGACGGAGGCAGACCGAGGCTTTTCAGCATGACTGAAAATATCATTCCCGGTCTGTTCTCCCCGTCGTTGAGAATGTTCTCATACAGCTTCAGGTCGAGGGCTGCCATCATCTCCAGCATGGTGCACGGCCGAATATCAAGCTTTGCGGCGACTTCCGGCATGGAAAACTCCGACTCGTCGGAGAACCTGTACCGCAGGGCGACACCGTCCTCGTAACGGTTGCCATCCATGGGGTTTCTGTAAACGAAGTCACAGCCGTGCAGCAATGCCGCGAGGTCACGGCAGGAGTATGCGTTGCATATATCAACGAGCCAGTTGAAATATGCTTCTCTTATGTTACGTCTGTGCACTCCTCATCACCCTCAAAATATAATTTTTCCGAGCGCAGGATCTCCATGTCAGCTCGGAGAAAGTTATTACGTATGTAAACCGAGTCATCGTCGTACTCACCGAAGTGAGACGGAATATCAATGTCCCCGAACAGCCGCTTGCGCCCATTCTCGTCCACGACCCCGCCGTCCTCATCGTCGGTTATAACGCCGTCAGCGAAGTACAGGAAACTGTATGCGCTGTCATATTCGAGATTGAACTCATCTGGCTCAATCACAAAAATATCAGCAGTCTGCGTGTCGGTCTTTGCAGCTGTGCGTCTGCTGTACTCGGCATAGGACGAATTCTCGACCGCCTGAATATCAATAGGAGGGACTGCCTCGCCCTCCTCTTCTTTTCTGCGCATTATTTCATCGTAGGTGATGACTTCACCCACGGGCTCCTCCTGTTTTTTCTTCATGCGGCTATAGACGATGAGTCCGCCCACAGCCACTCCGATGATATACATAGCAGCGCCTATCAGAAACTGTTTCATAAATATCACTCCTTGTATTTGGAAAAATAGTGACCGCCCTCCTTGAAGAGAGCGGTTCCGTATTTCGTGTAGCCGACCGAATTAAAAAATATAACTTCGTCATTAGTCCTGTTTTCAGACTCTTCCCGTACCAGCGCCGCCGTTTCCGCGTCCGCGTCAAGGGCTTCGGCTCTTCTGACCGCGAACTGATTCTTCTGGTATATGACATCATGCACGTTGTCGGGGAAGTGAGGGCTGTCCACACGGTTGAGCACCGTATCTATGACAAGGCGCTTCCCGTACTCCGATTCGCCACCGGCCTCCGCAGTGACCAGTTTTGTTATGATGGTCACCTCGTCACTCGTCAGAATGTCATACTCCTCTTCCTGCGGAGCGAGTACGACATGTGCCGGCTGCTTAGCGCGAATGTCAATAACGTCGGGTTCCGGACCCCGCATATTAACAACCGAAAACGTAAGCGCCGCCAGCGCCGAAGCCGCTCCTATTGATACGGTTCTGAAAATATCCATTTTTGTTATCTCCTTTATCTCTTACTTTCTGTACATAGTGTTGAGGATATCTCCGTCAACGTTAAAGTCAAGCATTACCGAGGGGTCGTAGCCCTTCATAAACGCGTCCTTGTTCCTGTCGTAAGCCCGGGTCAGACCGAAGTCAACGTAATGGTCGCCGTTCACACTGTCGTATACCCAGCCTACATAACGGGACGCCCTTGCCTGCTCCTCCGTAAGGGCGTAAATATCATTCTTGGGTTCGTATCTGAACCCAAGCATGTCATACACCTCATAGAGATAGAGATAGCCTCTCGCGCGGAGAATATCATTCGCCCAGTTCTGCTGGCACATCAGGAACATCTTGTTTTCGTTGGGGGACTTGTTCCATTCGGTGGACTTTTCGTCAAATATCACAGCGTAGGGGCTGCCGAGTCTTGAACGGTCAAAGGTCTTTGCCTTTTCGATGACCGGCATACCGTTTTCGTCATCCTTCTGAACATCAATGGCCTTGATGTTGCGGAAGAGGTCGTTCTCCGCTTCCTCACCGACCTCGTCGGCGACGCGCTTTCTGTACTGCTTGAGGGACTCATTCAGTCCCGTGTAAGCGGCAGCCGCGCCGAGCCAGCGGTTCTTGAGAATATAATTGCTGCCGAGCATAGCAGCTATTCCAAGACCCAGAGCTACAGCCGCCGGAGCGTACACCTTTACGAGCTTCCAGCCCGTCTGAATATAAACGATGATCTTATCGTTCTGATGGTCGTCTTCGGTGTACTCCTTCTCCTTGCAGGTTTCGGTGTCCGCAGCCACCTCGTCTATCTTCCGCATGGTTTCTTTGTGCTCTTCCAGAATATCAATAGCTTTGGGGGTAGCCTTACAAGCGAGCACAACGCCTGTAACTACCGCAGCGACACCCGTAACCGCCAGTATCTCGGGGGACTTAGCCTTTACCGCGAATTCCGCCTTTGAGAATCCCGCTTTTATTGTTGTTAAAATACTCATAAATATCATTCTCCTTCTATAGTGTCAATAAGTTTGTTTATGTACCAGACTGCTTTCTTCAAATCCTCGACGCCGTTTTTCTTCTTCCATCTGCACAGGTATTTCAGAGCATTGCCTGTGCAGAACGCCTCAATGCCGTCAAGATCCTCCGTGAACGCTGCAATAATATCAATGGTTTCCAGACCAGAACGTGTCTGGTAGTGCAGCGGGTGGTTGATGTTGTCGCGTTCTTGCATGAACATTCATCCTTTCAGAAACAGCAAGAGTGCCTGTAAATATAATTCACAAGCACTCTCGCTTTTTGGTTAATTATTCTTCTTTAATGCCCCAGATATCTTTAATCTCCTTTACATAATTATCTAGGGTACCCTCGTCTGCCTTTCTCGCTATACGTCTGTCAGTGCTTATAACACCGAGCACAAATCCAACGCTAGTCGACAACAAGCCAAACGCTACGACTCCCCATGCTTTGTAAAACATAACTAATTACCTCCGTAAAGTTAGTAAAGAATATAATTCTTCCATTAAAGAACTTGTAATTTTCGCGGAAATATCAATCCAGCGGCTTCGGTCTGGGCATACGCAGCATATACCCGTCGGAGGTCTGCACAACAGCCGCCTCCTTGAGGTCTGTCCAGCCGTACCTGAAATCCGCAGAGCTCGGAAGCTCCCCAGACGATTGCAGCAGGTCAGCCACTGACACCGACCTGTACTGTTCAACGCAGGCATCCATATCGCGGAGCACGGCTTCCGCATCTCCTCTCGTACTGTACACAAGATCCTCATACTTGAAGATATCAGTCCTTATGGTGCGCCCCGGAGCCTCCACAACACGGTTGCCGGCATTCCAGTATGAGGAGGACTTTGCGGTGGATATAACACTGTTCGATACGTTCTTGAGTCTTGCGGGGTCAATTCCGAGTATGCCAGCCAGACCCGTATTCACGCCGTCAAGAACAGCCGGAAATATAATTTCGTGTACTATCCTGTCGGCGACGTTGCTGTTCCTGACGTTGTTCTTAACGGCTTCCGTTATGCCTCTGACTCCGGTTTTCTTCACTGTTCTGACTGTGCCGCTGACCACGGGCTGCCGCTGCTGACGTTCCTCCTTGGCTTTAAAGGTGTTGCCCTTGAACTCGTCCATAAATATCAGTCCTCCTTATCTTCCGCTTACCGTAAAACTGTGACCGCCTTTTGTGGTGACGGTCACGAACACGCCCGTCGCTTTCAGGCAGATATCAACGAGTCTGCACATAGCATATCCGCCGAAAACAGCTCCGAGTCCAAAAAATATAATTCCGCTCATTGACGTTCTCCTTTCGCGCTTACATGGTTCCTTAGCAGCCGTAGTAGCCATACCTAGGAGCCACTAGATAACTCATGACCAGCACTGGAACGCCCTCGGGAGTCAGCTGTGAGCTGAACTCCAGCTTTAAATATCCATGGTCGACGTTCCAGCCGGTATTGCTGCCCCACGGTTCAACAGGCGGCAGATCGATTTCGTAATAGAACTCGTTGAGTGAGACATAGTTCTCATCCCGCAGACGGTTGTTTATCTCGCACTCGGCACGTTTGAGAATATCCATGTTCGACCAGAACTCCCGTCCTGTGATGGTGTCGAAACATCTCACCATGCCCGGAGTTGTCAGTACAGCATCCGTGAAGACTGTCTGATTCTTTTCGACCTTATCCTTGGCAATTTCATCCTTGATCTGCTTGTCCGCCTTGTCGCCGAAAATATCAATAGTTTTATTCGTGTACTCCTTGAGCGCCGTGTCCGAGATAGCGTAAGCGGCCGCAAGAGCGGCGTTACGCCGGATGTTGATGCTGTGCGATCCGATAATGCAGGCGGTGCTGACCGCAAATATAATTGCGGCGGGTATGTACGGTTTCCACGCTGCCTTGACCGTCTCCACAGGCGTAAGTTCCTCCTTGTTAAGCTCCTCTTTCGACTCCTCTATGAGTGTCAGAGCCTTCGGGGTCGCCTTTACTGCAAATATCACAGCGGTGACCATGCCCGCCAGACCCACAGTCAGCAGGATTTCGGGAGACCTCTTCACGATCCCAGCCTTGAACGCTTCAAATTTAGTCATTGTATCATGCTCCTTTCAGATATCAATAATGCACGTTGGCAAGCTCCTTGTTTATAGAGAACTTGTGTGTCAGATAGTCCTCCCATTCGTCGCCGTCATAACCCGGACAGGGATCCACGTCCGGGTAAATATCAATGCAGTCGGGCGAATCCGGGTCGTCCGATTTTGTGACCTCGTGGGTGAAGTCTATCCATTGGTACTCCATCCGCTTGTAGAACATGTCAGAGTTCCACCCCATTTTGGCGGAGTCCTGATCGCCCTCCACCCCGAGAATATCATAGAAGTCCTGCACGGTCACCATACACTCTGCGGCGAGCTTTTTGTTGACCTCAAATTCGGCCTTCAGAACTTTTTCTGGCGTTGACCAGAAATATCTTTTCCCTTCTCCGTCGTGAAAGCAGAACAGCTTTTCGTCGGCGGAGCTGCTGTCAAGGTCGTCCGGAACCATCTCATCGGGAAGAGGATATTTTTCATGAGATACAGCCTCCCTGACTTTCAGTTCCTCGTCGGTTCCGAAAATATCAGTCACCTTGCCCCTGTATTGCTTGAATGTCTGCTCAATAAGAGCGTATGAGGCTGTCAGAGAAGCCACCTGCTTAACATTCAGCACATTGGAGAATATAATACAAGCCGCCGTAGCCACTCCCACAGCAATAGCCGGAGCGTAAACGGGCAAGGTGACCTGTACTTTCTCGAACTTTGTCAGTTCTTCGTGCTTGACCTCCTCTTCTTCATGCCTGATTATCTCAAGCGCTTTCGGTGTCGCTTTGGCTGCTAAAACCGCCGTAGCCGCAACTCCTACCACTGACACAACTGTAAGACCTATCGTTGCTAATAAGTTTTTGTTCATAATATCAGACTCCTTTCAATTATCGTTTTCGTATGCGAGGATCTCCCGTTTCAGCCTGTCGGTAAACTCGTCAAGCGGCTTCGTATCGACTCCGGTCATGTCCTGCATAGTCAGCATAGCGTCCAACAGGTTCTTAGCTTCCTCACACTGCTCGCTGTTTACGATTGCGAATCTGTACCATCTCATAATAAAAACCTCCATAAATATCAAACTTTTTTCGATTTATAAACAGCAAGAGTGCCTGTAAATATAATTCACAAACACTCTCGCTTTTAGACTTTAGTTTTTATCACATAGGATGATTTTCCGCTATCTCCACCAAGTCTTTTATCACTTTTTGTGGATCCTTGATATATTCGTTAGCTATACACCGACAAGCCATGACGCCTCCGAGTTGCCATATACTTGCGGCGCAAGCCATGACTCCTATAACGATACCCACTTTTAACAAAAGATTCTTGTTCTTCATACCAAAATACCTCCGTAAATATAATTCAGACCTTAGTCCATAATAGTCGCTGTAATTTTCGCGAACTCTGACTGACTCATATCCGCTGCAGCGTTAAGGCGTACATGAGCCCCTTTGTCATCGTGGGACACATAAATATCATTGAGCGTGATATCGACCGTTATGCCAATCTTGTCCTTGATAACTTTTCTTACCGCCTTGGCGATAAGAGACTTCATAAAACCTGTGGAAATCTTCACTTCATCCATTGCTTTTCATTCCTTTCGTAAAATACAAAAGCCAAGAGCCTATGTAAATATAATTCACATAAGCTCTCGCTTTAGTTTAATCCATCATATCTATTTGTTCTTCTACTGTCACTAATCTTTCAATGTTTATTATGAGCGTCTTACGATCACTTGGTGACATCACTGTTAAGCTTTTTTCACTCAAAAGCTTTTCAGCAGCCATCAAATGTTCTACAATCTCATTTTTCCATTCATTATTAGTCATAATAAATACCTCCGTAAAATATAATTTGGATTCTCTCCATTAAAGAGTTTGTAATTTTCGCGGAAAGTATAAAACAGCAAGAGTGCCTGTAAATATAATTCACAAGCACTCTCGCTTTTTTTGTTAATTATTTTTGTCAAGTTCTACGTCAACAAACTCTCCGTTTATCTCCTTTTCTAGGGCTGTCTTTACTCTCTCGTCAATCTCATCCTGTCTTTCTTTTTCGTAGATTGGTGCACTTATCTTACCTCCTATGTAAGACAACGCCAGACCCCCTACCATAAAAAGTACGGACGCCAATGTTCTGTTCATATAAATACTCCCTTTCATAAAAAAATATAATAGTTCTGACGGAACCTTGTTCCATTAAAGAACTTGTAATTTTCGCGGAAACAGCAAGAGTGCCTGTAAATATAATTCACAAGCACTCCCGCTTTTGGTCACTTAACATTCACGTGATAATTGTTTCCGTGATAATGATGGCCCTTGTATCTGACCGGCAAGATTTTGCCGACACCTATAAACGCCACAGTGTTTCCCACTGCCGTCAAGGTGTTCCCGACCGCTTTTCTTACCTCGTCCTTAAGGTTCACATTCTTCTTTTTCATAACAAATACCTCCTGCAATTATTAAAGTTTTTCCATTAAAGAACTTGTAATTTTCGCGGACATAATATCAATCGTCAAACAAGGCACACGAGGACATACAATCCGGATAAGGACCTCCGCAGGCAGCGCAGCCCTCCGGAATATCAGACAGATCGTCGTCCCATATATACCGGTCATGAGAGCATCGTTTCTCGTCTATCTCTTCCGCCGTAAGACCGTACTCACAGATGTCTATATCCTCGTTGCAATCCATACAGATGAGAGTTTCCTCCCATTCATCTTCAAAGAACATTTTTCCTCCGCAGAACGGACATACATACTTTTTACTCATAAGCTCACGCCCCTTTCGGATATAATTATACGACTTGCCGGAACAGATGTCAACCGATAAAACGAAGAGCCTGTGTAATTCACAAGCTCCCCGCCATAATATTAACAATCCTTTTTTATCTGCCTATTTTCCCGATAACGTTTCTTACAAACAAGGAAGAAACGGTTCCTGTCTCCTCGAACTTTAAACCCGCCGCAAACATCAGACCGTACCCTATTATCGGCAGAACCGCCTTCGCAATATCAACTGCCATATCTGCACGATGTTCCTTCTTCTTTCTGCACATATCCGCGCATTCCGAATTCTGCTTCTCGTGCGACATGGAAAGCTTATAAAGCTGCTCCAGCCTGTCCGCTACTTTTCGATACTCATCCGTTTCCGGTTCAAGATTTTTCAGAGTTTTCAGAAGTTCCGTTACCTCACTGTCTAAAAGTTTCTTGTTCTCGTCCATAAAATCAGACTCCTTTTCATAAAATTTGGATTGCTCCATAAAAGCCTTTGTTAACGGCGCGAAATAGCAAGAGTGCCTGTAAATATAATTCACAAGCACTCCCGCTTTTTGGTTAATTATTCTTCTGTTACCTCTTCATAATTTCCGTTCATACTAAATCCTGCTTCGTGCAGTTCTTTCTTACGCTCGTTAAGTTTGTTCTCATGCTCGTTAAGCGCAATTCCTGCGATCACCCCGCATACGAACATACCAACTGCCACAAGTGTTCCTGCACAATATCCAATTCCGTTCATATCAAAAAACCTCCAAAAGTTAGTAAAGAATATAATTCTTCCATTAAAGAGCTTGTAATTTTTGCGTTTACTCAAAATGCGACCAGTCGATCTTAAAGGACAGTTCTTTTCCGTCACTGTCTGCAAGCTCGTTCATGGAAATATCAAGAGATAAAAACAGATACGGCTGCCCCTCGTTGTTCCATACCTGAATAGTTCCGGACGATTGTCTTTTCGGGCGAACCGCATAGCCCACCGCCAGACCCGCCAGAAATATCAATATACAGATTACAGTATTCATAAGCACCTCCTTAAAAACAGCAAGAGTGCCTGTAAATATAATTCACAAGCACCCTCACTTTTTGGCTTAATCGTCAACTCTAAACGTCTTAACTACGCATTCGTTGAAACGATCGTCGTTTGCCATTGAAATCGCGAGACCTAACACTCCCCCGAAAAATCCGACAATTATTCCGATAATCGTACTCAACACCGTAATTACAACATTTTTCATCACATTCACCTCCATAAAGGAGTATGTAAATTTCGCGAAAATATCAATCCTTCATTCCGTCGAGAATCCAGAAGAACTGCCTGTACAGCTGATAGAACTTGTCCCTGCCGCAGGAGCTCTGTGAGCCGCGGCTTGAAAATATAAATCTCGAAGAACGGTATTTCAGAGGCGGAATGAAAACAGATGCCGGCAAAAATCGTGTAGTTCCGATACATCCGAGAGTTTATGAACTTGTGAAGAGCAAATATAATGAAGCAGTCGGCGTAAACAGTGAATTTCTCTTTAACAACAATGGCGATCCCATGACTTACGGAAAATATCAGAGAGGTTTTGATGCTGTAATATCTGAACTCGGATTAAACCCCGCGCATAGACCCCATGACTGCCGAAAAACATTTGTCACGCGGGCGAAGGAAGCCGGGGTCAATGAATATGCCATAAAGCGGATTGTCGGTCATAGTATATCTGACCTCACCGAGAACGTGTATACGGAAAGGAGTCTTGGATGGCTTGCATCAGAAATTGAAAAAATAAAATAGCTTGTAATCGGTGTAGGAATCCGGTATACAAGCTGTGTAGGAGTAAAATATAAATAGTCTACATTCAAGCACATTTACCAACGTTTAATTGCACTTAAAAATCCGATGATTACGGAATAATAGCGTATACAGTGATATAGAGAAGTTTCTTCCGAGTGAACCCCAATTCCCGTAATCATCGGCATTGTAAATCCCAAATGTAGGAATAACATACTAACAGCCTACACCGAAGCACATCTTAATACCCGTTAAGGTGTGCTCTTTTTATAACCGGCGGATAATCCTTGTAAATATAATTCATATCCACATCGCCCTTGATTCCGTCGACCTTGCCTTTCCAGCTGTACTGCCAGATATCATACCGTTTGCAGGCTTTCGGCTTGACATTTTCCACTCTTGCAGTCCATGTGGCGTACCTTTGAACTATGTCGTCTTCAAGGTTGTTTGAGAAGAACGTGTCATAACTGTATACACCCGCCCACTTGTGAGCGCCCTCCAGAATATCACAGAAAGTACGCACCATCTGTGTGCATATCTTCTTGCTCATGACCTTGTGCTTGCCTTCTTCTATGTCAAAGAAAAGAGGAAGCTCAAATTTGCGGTCGCCGATAATTTTGAGCATGGCTTCGGCTTCGTCCTGTGCTCCGACAATACCGTCGGCGTAACTGTAGTGATATGCACCTATGAACATCCCCGCAGCGCGTGCTTTGTCGTAGTTCTCATAAAACCGCTTGTCGATCTGACCCGGGGAGTATTTTCCATACCCGGTTCTTAAAATAACGGTGTTTATTCCAGAAGCCTTGACCTTTGTGAAATCAACATTGCCGTTGTGGTGAGAAAGGTCAATCGCTTTTATCTCCGTCATCGTCATCGTCCTCCTTGTTCTTAAGAATATCAATGGCTTTTTTAATCACTTTCGGAAGCGGCACATCAATAGCACCTAAATTTTCGGCAATGCTGATGAGTTCCGAACAGCAGAAAGCAATTACCGTACCTGACTTGACAAACTTCGTGCTCATCAGAATATCAAGACGATTAGCCACCAGTACCATAAGCATTATGGCTACTTTCTTTCCGAGCCCCAGAAACGCCGCCTTGCTCGAAAGTGCTCCGTTCTTAGACTTGTCAGACCGCTTGTATACTCCTGCGACAATAAGTCCGAGAATATAGTCAATAGCCATAAATATAACAAGTGTGGTTATGTCAGACGTCCATTCGCCGAATATCTCCGTGAAAAGTGCCCCGACGGTTCCGGCCGCCATTAAAAAGAGCAGTTTAGCGTTGGAAGAATCCATCAGCACCCCTCCATCATGCACTTTTTAAGGCAATGGAGCTTCTCGTGATATTTTTCCTTTATCTTCTCCTGACAGTCGTAAATATCAGACAGATCATAACCGATAGCTGTGAGATAGATAGTCTTGTGTTCCGCCGACTTTATCTCCTCTTCGGTTTCTTCTATCAACCAGTCGACCATTTCC
>Ga0326512_10000836_pt1 | contig 25932 bp, 46 predicted proteins | sample 1_2617_0518_D_FD_203652 | JGI IMG/M metagenome (GOLD analysis project Ga0326512, IMG submission 203652) | Bovine rumen microbial communities from UC Davis, California, United States - 1_2617_0518 | ecosystem: Host-associated > Mammals > Digestive system > Stomach > Rumen | place: USA...
TTCGCCCTAAATGGCTTGTTAACTGTCCAAAATCTCGTACCAATCGTGAAAGAACATTTGATGCCCCTATTCATATTGATTATCGCATCTTTAATTCAGGAACCGAATCACAATTGTATATGACCTGCTGTGACTGCTGGGCATACATTCAAAATGAGTTTCTGGATTAGTAAAAACCATTTATAAATCACCTTTTGTCTACTCTTTATTATAAAAACAAAAGGTGATAATATATGTTATGGGAAGTAACATTTACAAGAGTCGTTGAAGCTGATGATTTTTTTGATGCAGTCGATACGGCTAAAGACAGTGTAAAAGATATTGAGGAAGTTGTAAGTGTATGTCCATATTTAGAGGAAGACTATATACCGTAGAGGAAATACAGGAGCTTCTGCTCCTTAAGAAATACGAGGAAGAGATGGGGATTTTCAGATGTGTTTATCTCGATGATGAAAATCGTGTTTCTTCCACTGACATCGCCGACAATATTGTTGCTTTTGCAGATTTTGTCATTCTTAAGTTAGTTGAAGCATATTCCAATGATTTCATTTTTGAATCTGATTTTCAATTGGGCTACGATCGTATAGTCACATATATATCCAATATTGACGTTTTAGGCAATGTTAAGGTATTTAATAAGATTATCGATGAGGTTGTTATCGATATTCTATATGAACAACCCTTCATGGCATTTATAAAATAATTTTTTTTTGAAACCGAAATCTTTATATATTGGTTGCTAATATATTATAATAATAGTGTAATAACAGAGGTGATAATTATGAATTTCAATAACATAGATATACCCAAAGAAGAAAGAACCGTGCAGGGCGTACTGCGCAGAATAAGGAGATTGCGAGGATACGCATCTGCATTGGTAAATATAGGAGTTGATGGAGAATATTATCAAAGAGATCTTGTTTTAAGGGGCTACTCTCAAAGATCAACCCAGTTGATGAATGAGCTCGAATATATGATCTTGAAATACATGGAGGTTGACGGAGAAAAGGATACATCCATCAAGTCTTTAGAGGAGCAATATACAGAAATCGAAGAGAAATACTACGAACTGCAGACAGAACTCCAGGAATTGGAGAAAGACAATTCAGTGAAGATCGATCACAATAAGGTATTGAGTGAAAGCAACGACTCACTTCAAAAAAAGTGGGAAGACGAATTGAACAGAAATACCGAGTTATGCAAAGTGATATTCCTGCTTGCAAGCGAATTGGTTGAAAAATGCGACAAATATGAGGGCAATAGCGTCCAGGAAGTGGTCGATATGTTCTCAGAAAAGATTGACATTGACATATGGGAGGTCGCATAATATGAGGGTCGACAAGATTCTTGAAAGCCTTGATGTAAAGGAGGCGTTTGCAGAAAAAAGTTATTTGGTGGATGGAGCAGGCGATAACATCTTGATATTGAAATTGGATGAGAGCGAAATCTCATTGGAAACCATTAATGGTTTCATGAAATTCGATTGCGATGAGGTCCAGCTCAATGCGACAAGACACACAATATCTTTTCTTTCCGATATGGAACTATATTGTGAAAATCCCATTCAGGATATTGTTCGTATAGAGCAAAATTGAAAAAATTTTTCTCGGAAATGTTTGTTTTTTTTAGAAAACGAAATCTTTATATATTGATTTTGAGAGAAATAATAGCGAGGTAGATAAAATGACAGACAGATTTGTAAAAGAAGGTAATGTATACGAGGATAGATTTGAATTGTATCGGAAGAAGCCAGTTATTGTTGGCGCATATCAAACAGAAGAGGAAGTTGTTTTAGACACTTTAGAAGGAGATATGAAAGCTAATGAAGGCGATTGGATTATTAAGGGTGTAAAAGGAGAACTGTACCCTTGCAAGCCAGACGTTTTCGAAATGACTTACGAAAAGGCATATGTTCCTGAGGATGAGGATGGCTCATAGAAGATACAAGCATCGAATCACAAGATATACTTTCAAGATGGGTATACACCTTCATTCGAATGTGTTTACCAATCTTCCCTTTCCAAGAAAGTATATGAGAGCGAAATATCGTTTTCGTAGAGATAAGGTAAGTCGTAAAAAGGGATATAGAAGTTCATATGGTTTCAGATGTTAGGAGGTAGATTATGTTTCCAATTTTTTCCAATAAGAAAAAAGAATTTGAGGACAGATATAAGAAATGTCGCAAAAGGGATACTTTTGATGACGTATTGATTGATTGTAAGGTGAGACGCTTTGAAATCAAGGAGTCATTTGACGGCGAATGGGTGGATATCATAGATAGGATTGACAATTCAACCTTTATTTCATTTCGCACAGATGACTTTGAATTGAATAAGGAATTGGTTAAGGTGTGCGCTGATGCAATAAATAATTATTATAGGTGTGGTGAATATGAAGAAGAAAAAGACTCTGATTGAATATAAGATTGCAAAAGCAAGAGGGCAAGAGAAGGTTTTATTACACGAGCAAATGTGTGGGAGAAGATATAAATGAACGATTTTAAAAGACAATGGTTCTCTGGAGTGCACGAGACTGAAGAGATGATTTATATGAGAATACTAAAATATAGAGATTGGGGAGAATTTTCCACTATATTTGAAGTACAGATTCCAAAGAAGATAACTATGGCTCATAGTTTTGATGAGCAGGTCATTACAGATCAATTGGAAGCCTTAACAGAAGTTTTGCCTAATTATTTAAAGGGGATATGCGATGAGCATAACGGCTTAAGCAGAATGGCTCATTTCCCTACTCTTTCATTACGAAACATCTGTTATACCCCATCCTGCGTGGGTCTTAAGTCATCAGATGAGAAGCTACAGATTGTAGGATGTGATCCTGACGTCGTTGGCTTGGATTTTACAGAATCCTTCGTTAATGGTCTTAGAGGCAACTGGCAGGGAATAGATTTTAGTGGGGTATAGAGGTGACGGAAATGCGCTGCGATAACTGCAAGAACGGATCTCATATTAAAGATTTTTTACTTGTGCATTGTGCACTTTATGATGACTTGATGTGTGAATCAGACGCTTGTCCTTTATGGGAGGAAAAATAATGGCAAAATTAGAAGATTGTACTCATATGATGTTATACGAAGTTAGCTTCAGTGATATAGAATTGATTGGAAGCAAGATTATTGGATGTCTTTATCTGTCAGACGGTCAGAAGATCGTCAAGAGACTTGGAGTGTCAGCGACAAACCTTCCTAAAATGCTGAAGGCATTTGAGTTGAAAACTATGTCAGAACTCAATAGAAAAATGATACGCTGTGCAATCAATGAGTTTGGAGAGATCGAATACATTGCACTGATAGAATCAATGTCTGAAGATGACTGGATATATTGTAAGGATCTGCATTTGAGGTTATAATATGATACGAATTTCATTGGGGATGATCAATGATTTTCGTTATCCCCTATATTATTTTTCAAAAGAGGATATGGAAGATAAAGATTTGTTCAAGGAATTGAAATACTGTCTTTACCAGCTTGTAGATGCCATTACACTTTACTATGAAACTCAGTCAGTGGAACTTCGATGTCAAAATTATGAATTCTATTCCAGGGTATGCAGTTTGTCTTTTGAGGAGCAGAAATATCTTATGGCAAAAATCGTATTTTTGGTTGACCGTATTCTTCCATTAAAGGATATTTTTTTAGCAAAGTTTCGCCGTTATATGGAATTCAGTTATAATCCAAATACTGATGTTTACACTAGGAAACTTTCCTTCAGAGGATATGAAACGGAATGTCAGGAATTTTACTGTCTTGTCCAACTATTTAATCATATACCTTTTTGTGGGTACAGTGAATATTGGGATGTGTTCTATATTGAAACAGAAAAAGAGAGGTTTTTTTTATGATATTAGAATCAGACGCAAAAAAATTTATTCCATTTGAGAATAAGGAATTCAGAAAAGGACAATGGGATGCCATCCATCAGATTATGGAAGCCATTGAAGATAGGGAAAAATATATTATCCTTAACGCTCCAGTGGGAGCAGGAAAAAGTTTAATCGGATACGTTGTCGCTAAAATGTTAGAGGAACAGGGAGAGAATACTTACCTGTATACGAAAACAAAGCAGCTACAGGATCAATACGTCAATGATTTTGAAGATGTAAAGCTAATCAAGGGCAGATCTAACTTTGCCTGCGCCACCGAATCACTCGTTGACTGTGCAAATGGAATGTGCCAATCACATTACAATTTCCAGTGCGACTTAAAGCCCATTAATAAAGGAGATTGGTTTTATGACGATTTGGAATTGCCTTCAACTCCAGTGACGAACGAAAACAATGATCTCATATTTTACGGAGACAAGGAATTTGACGATTTCTTCTTGGCTGGAATGTGCCCATATTGGAATCAGAAAATCCAGGGAATTATGTCCCCTATAACAATGTTAAATTATAATTACGCAATTTCCGATTCCAAATATGTCAATCAATTGCCTTATAGAAGCCTTGGCGTTTTCGATGAGGCTCATAACATAGAATCTGTCGTTATGGGAGAATTTGAATTCAGATTTTCTCCTTCCACAATTGAAAAGGAAATCAAGGCAAAGGTTTTCCCTCATACATCCATTGCAGATTGGACTGATGATATTGAAAGGTTCGTGGACTTATATAAGGAGGCTATTGACAACACACATTCTACTTCTGTCAAGAAAAAATATCAGGACAGAATGATGAACTTGAAGGAACTGCTTGAATTGATTATCGATGACCCTAAAAATTGGGTTTTCACACAGGAAACTGACAGAGGACATTTGTTTTACGTATTCAAGCCAGTGAAAGTTGATCAGTATACCGATCTCTTATTCAATTTGACGCGCACCTGTCTGTTGATGTCAGGAACAATATTGAAGTCAGATGTTTTTGCAAGAGATTTGGGAATAGATGACTTCACATATATAGAGATTCCATCCATTGTCCCAATTCAAAACAGACCTATCGTTAAAGCATACGTAGGGTCAATGAGTCGATCAAGTATTGATGACACTATGCCAAATATGGCACTTAAAATTAAATTGCTTGCAGATAAACATAGTGAAGAAAAGGGATTGATCCATACATTCACATACAACATAGCACATCGCCTTCAGCAAATGCTGAAGTCAGACAATAGGTTTATCTTTCACACACAAAAAAACAAGGAGCGCAAATTTCAGGAATTTAAGAAAAATAAAACCAATAAGATACTTGTGTCTCCAGTCGCCTTTGAAGGAGTTGACTTCCCATATGATGAGGCACGTTGGCAATGTATTTGTAAAGACCCATTTCCAAATATAGGCGATCCACAAATGAAAGTTCGTGATATGCTTGATTACGGATGGTTATTCAGACAAAGATGTCTTGTATTGAGTCAGATGTACGGAAGAACCAATAGGGCAGCCGACGATTACTCAATTACCTATCTATTGGATTCAAGGCTCGAATCTCTACTGGGTCCGGCTACATTGGTTACAGATTATTTCCTCGAGGCACTCGAGGGATATAGATACAATGACAAATTATTTTTAGCTGAAGATGCATATGATAGATTAACCAAAGATAATAAAAGAAAAACCCATGAGGTTGACAGATATCAGGAACTTGCGATATTGGATGCAATCAAGGATGAGGGACTTGACACTATGAACTCATTGAGAAGAGCATACAAGGAGTTCCCAAACGAATCATACACTTTGGTTGCCCCAGCAGTTCAAAGACTGTTGAAGAATGGAGCATTGTATTATGTGGACGAGTGAAGATCAGGGTGATTTCTGGAATATAGTTAAAAGCAGTGATATAGGAAGCATATCATTTCGCTTGCCGAAGAAGGCGTTTGTCACAAGAGATTGTGTTTGTATTGAGTGGAGCGAGTCAAAAGTTTCAGATTTAATCGATAGATTAAATGACGGATCAATTGAAGTGACAATAGGAGATAATTTAAATTTCTGTGTAGCCACAGGAATGCACATTGATACCTTTAATAAAATAGTATGTGATAAGGAGTGATGTTTATGGAAAAATTCGAAGCCATAAAATATTTTGGAAATTGTAAGGAAAAGTATTTAAGAAAATTTCAGGAGGATACCCCCAACGGCAACTGCATTGAGGGGTATATATGCACAAAGCCTAATCGTTTTTTAGGTAGCTTATTGATTTTCAAGCTTAATGGTGCGCCGCATCATCAATTTGTTCAAAGTATGCCAAAGATTGATTATTTTGAGCACGATAAGGATATGTGCATATGGGACAAGGATGCAAAACACGTTGAAGTTTGCGCATATGAGAAGCTTGACGGCTCATGTCTCATCTTATATCCTATACTTGATGAAAAGGGATATATTGTTGAGATAGTTCCGAAGACACGGGGACGAGCCGTAGCCGACAAGCACTTTTTGGATCTCTACAACAAGTGTGATAAGGGACCAATCTATGAATACTATCGCAATAACAAGGGGATACTGTTCTTTGAAATGTACGGAATATTGAATCAGCACGAAATTATTCATTATCAGACTGGAATAGACCTGGCATTGATCGGATGTTATACAACAAGATTCTTCAAGTCAAAAGCATTGAAAAAACTGTCATCCCAATATGGATTCAAGCAGCCAGACGAATTATTCATTTGGCATCATAGCGGAGGAGACAACATTGTCGACATCATAACAGAAAAATACAAATGGTATTTCTCACATGTTGACATCAGTCACGATGACAAGATTGCCCCATCCGCACGCGATGCCATCAATAAGATGGTGGAATTTCTCGAATATCTCAATGCAAAATTCAGTGAAAGTCATAATCGTCCAGCTATCGAGGGAGTTGTAATCAACTGTACGACATATAACGGCAAACAAAAATACATTAAGGTGAAACCACGTGATATAGAAAGAAAACACCGTAGTGAAGGAGGACTGCCAAGATCAGCGATTATGAAGGAGGTATTAAAGTATTTCGATGACTATGGAAGCGAAGTCGACGAAATATATCGCAAAGATCAGAATCACCATACGGAATACATACACCGTATGTTGTCAGAGGATTATCCTCCTGAATTCATTAAGGATTCCAGAAAGAAAATTGAGAAGGTATTTATGCAGGTTTGGGATTCCAAACAGGTTCCAGTTTCACTTCAGGTTATCTGCGATGAGTTGGTATCTGAATATGGTGATATGGGAATTGTACATTGTATGAGAATGTTTGCCCAAAAATATCCTTCAAAAAGAAAACAAGCAAGATGGGTTTACCAAATTCTTGAATCAAAATTCGCTCAAATGGGGATGGATAAATAATGTTAAGCAATAGAGTAATTGACGCATATTTCATATGCCAGGCGTTAGGATGGGAATGGAATTTCCAAAACATGGTATTGATTTCAGTTGCACCACTTTTAATTTTTGGTTTAATTATTCTTATCATATTTGTTATCATTCCTTTTATATCAAGTCTTTTTGAATGAATGGTGTGAAGATCATGAGTTGTAAGGTATTAACAGGAAAAGATTTGATTAAGTTTATCGAAGAAAATGGACTTGAGGAATATGATATTTATATAACGACCGATGGGCAATGGTTCCCTTGGTGTGGCGATTATAGTATGGGTTCTAGGCAATCTATTGCATTATGGTAATCTTTATATATTATTTATAATATAATATTAATGAGGTGTGATTGTGATAGAGAATATAGAATTGTATAAAGAGGATAAAATCAAGTTAAAGCACCTGTCTATAGATAAAAACACTCCATTAAACGAATGGATGGTTGCAGGCGCAAAACTTGTCCTCAATGATGATCCTGAAATTAACATTACTCCAGCAGGTGTTGACTATACAACATATACAATGGATATCCCAGAAAAACTAAAGGAGGATATACGTAATTATGTTGCTATAAAAGAAGTTAAGATTAGGGATTTTTGGATTTTGGTTTCTAAAATTATAATTAAAAAAGAAGGTGAATTTTCTTGATTTCAAGTGCGTTTAAAGCAATAGAAGAATTGAATTCCGATTTTGATAATAAGATTATCGAGATTTCCGTAAAGCAATCTCAAATGACTTTTACATTTGAGGATGAGACAATTATATCTGATGTGGATGTTATGAGAATCTTTAACCTCCACCCAGCCATTCCAAGGGCGGATATTACTTGTTTCAACAATAGATTGTATGTCTCAATTCGTGACTTATACGAAAAACTGATGCGCAGCGAGACTATGGAGGAAAATCTTCGCGCTCTATATGAAATCATTATTGTGTTGCGAGATAACTTGTGTCAATGCCCAGCCTTGGAGTATGCGATTTCCGAAGAATATATTAAGATTTATTTGGATGTTCCAAACATTCAATTATCTAATTTAAACAAGGTAAATGACATACTTAAACAAGATCCTTTTGTTGAATTCACCTTTGACAGACCTTATCTGTTATATATAAACGAAGGAGATGCGTTATGAATGCTTGGGACATTTTGCATCTTGATGAGGGGGAATGGGAACATCTCCAAATTTTAGACAGACTGCATGAAGAGGGTATTGATTGCTATATGGCAGATATATTCTTGGGTGAAGTTGTCTTTCTCTCTGGGTGCAAGCCCAATATTCCCAATGGAACATATGAAATTGCTACTGCATTAAATATTCCTGAATCTGTTGTTTTCTTCGATGAAGAGCATTGTTTTTGCTTCATTAACCTATATAAACTCAGGGCAATTCGCAATGGAGTAGACGAGAAGATTCAAAAATAAAAATCATTGATTGTAGGTGATAATATGGAGACAATTTTCGATTTGTTAAGAAAAGAAAAGAAAATTATAGACAAAATGAATTCGCTTAGAAAGAACATTGTAAAAGAGAAAAAAGATAGAGATGCAAATGAATCAGAATTATGGATTCATACAGACTTCAAAGCTAAAGGCTTAACTAACGAGAAAACTCGTGCAGCATATGTAACAAACCAAATGGGATTGTTGTATCCATCTTTTTATGAGACCCATAAGGCTTCATTAGCCAATTTGGAATCAGAATTAAAATGGATTCGTCAATTAATTGATGTTATGAAGGAATTTGGAATTCAAGAAATCGATCTTGAAGGAAAAGATAAATCAGAAAAAGATAAACCTAAATTAGCAAAAGATAAAATGCCTAGGGTAATAACAGATGAAAACCCAGAAAAGGAAACTATTGCGAAGGATGAGAACTTATGAGAATAGGAGTTGGAACCGATTTTCACTTAGGTTTGCGTCAATATGGACTCCAGGAAAGAGAGCAGGATTTCTATGAGCAATACCTTGCAGCTATTGATGTATTTGTTGATTCCAATGTGGATATTGTTATTATGGGTGGCGATATTTTTGATCAACCTCGTCCATCTCCAAGAGCAATGAAATATTTCGCAATGGGAATCGATAAACTCAAATCAAATGGTATTTATGTTGTAAATATTGCTGGAAATCACGGAATGATTCAGGCTCCTGGGTTTGTTACGGCAGATGAATTTCTTTTCAATACCATTGGTGATGAATTCTGCGCATTGTTAGATGAAGATACCCATGTTGAAAGATCTGATGTTGCCATTTTCGGATTGCCATATCATTTTAATTATGATTTGGACAGTTTTATTGAAAAAGTCAATAGGCTCAATCGGGACGCAGAGGAATTTGACAAGGCCATTTTGGTTGTCCACCAGGCATTTCAGGAATATTGTGGTTTCACGGGGGAGCCGTTATCAATTGATGATGTGGACCTTTCAAATTTTGACCTGATTATATGTGGCCACATTCACGATAGAAAAGTCGTTGAAGTGAATGACAGTACGGTATACCTGCAGCCAGGATCCACTGAACGATCCACCATTGCCGAAGCTCGCGATGAGGAAAATATGGGAAAAGGGGTTTATATTGTAGACTCAAATAAAATGGACGTTTTTTCTGTTGCCGATGGTTTCATCAGAATTCCATCAAAAAGAAAATTCCTGATTTCAGATATGTATGTGGACTCACAGGAAGATATATCAAATATGAGGAATGAAATTCTGAAGGCTTCAGAAATGTATGGCACAGCCCCAATTTTATTCTTGACGGTTCACGATACTACGGAATCATTTTATCAACTGCTTGATATGAGCAAGGATCTGAAATCTTATTTCCTGAATGTGAGATTCCATTATATGGATGAGAGTCAGACACAGGAGGAAATGATGATTGACGGCGCAGACATTCCCTCTGTGCGTGGAGTTCTTAAATTGGCACTGAATCCTCTTGATGAGGAGCAGGCTAAATTGGGAATAGACCTATATGATAACTTGAAAGATGGTAATGATGTTTCAGGTATCTTGGATGGTTATTATGAGAAACAATATGTAAAAAATAGAGAGCCTATAAGTTCTGAATACGAATCAGAAATTGAAGATCTTGTTCGTGATATTCAGGGATGGCTTGACAAATAGAAACCTTTATATATTGGTTGATATAATATAATAATTGTTGGAGGAATCGTATGTTAGAATTATTCTTTGATAATGAAAAAAGTTTTTCTGTATTTCAGTATCTGATTGAATCAGATAGCACTTGCTTTCTGCCATCAGATATAGGGAAGAAACTCAAAATCAGTCCAAAATCATTGAGAAGGATTTTAAATAATTTTGAGATCTTAGGAATAGTGAATATAGAAGATCCATTTATTATTAGTCTTAACATAGATAATCCAATTGTACAAGGAATATGTATTCTTGATGACCTTGTTGAAAAATATTATATGGAGACAAGCGATGAGAGTAAGGAAAATGGTTTTAAACAAGTCTTGAATAGTGTACCCACAGAGGAAATGACACTTGAAGACTTCGTAAATTTGTTAAAATGAGGTGTATATTATGCCAAGAGATATGAGTAATAACGCTGGAAACGCGAAAAGTGTAAAATTAAATTTAGATGCACTCGGTGACGTTGCGAACGAAACTGTAAACTTTGGAACTAATGAGAAACCTGAATTAAAATCAGAAGTTGAAGCTGAAATTGTTGCTATTGATTTCCGTCGTAGAAACGAATTATTAAGCAATCAAAATGACCCAGCTAAAAAATACTACAAATGTATTCTTTCTGTAGAAACTGAATTTGAGTATGTCGACGAAGAAGACAATCAAACTAAAGTTGCACATTGCCGTGACAACTATTCAGGACTTAGATATATTCCAAAAATGGATGACGAAGGACAAGTTATCCTTGATGCTACTGGTGAACCAGTATTAGAAAGACTTTGGTTAGGTGACGGTAGTGATTTCGGTAGGCTATTCTTATTGGCTCAGGAATATGATTCAAGCATTAGAAGCTACTCCGATTTCCTATCCTTTATGGGAACCCATAAAAAATGTGTCGTAATGACCGAATACCCAAAATTCGGTAACCAAACCTTTGTAAAAGAAGTTATTCAAAAATTCATTTAACTTCTTTCTCTTTCTTTTTTTTGTAAATCTTTAATTACTTTAGCTTCTTCTTCTATATATGGATTCCAAGGTAAATTATATATGAAACGGTCACTTGAGGATCCGTTCATACATTTCTGACAATGTTCTGTTCCAGCTAAGAGGCAAGAGCATACTTTCATTTTTATCACCTACAATAATTTATGTTTAATGTTATGCAATATAACTGATATAATATCCTTTTTTTCAATATTTTCGATTTTTTCGGGCAATAGATTGTCAACAAAACCCAATGATTTCCTATATGCTATAACAAATTGGTCTATTTGGTTGTAGCTTTCGGGGCGATTATAGCCCCGTATCTCAATATAGCAGCCCTCTTGATCGAAAAGCCCAAGCATTGTCTCGACAAGTTCTGTATTTTCGTCGTATAATATATTCCTGTCGATTTTTGATAATACAAAGATTCCTGCATCTCTAAGAAGCCAAGCTTCTGGAAGAATTTCATCTCTTCTTTCTGGCTCTCTATTGATGTCTTCCAATATTTGTTTAGTAATGTGGCAAAAGACTGCGTCGACCCTTTCGTTTCCATACAGATCCACCTGATTAAATTTTTCAATTATAACATTGTCAAATATTTCCTGGTCGTTTAATACTACATAATTCATGAAAACACTTCTTGATAGTCAATTACATTGTCGAGGTATGCGACGAATGTATTATTTATAGATGTGTTTTGATTGATATTTATAATTTTGCTTGTTGTACTTAACATAAAATTAAGATATTGCTCACAGAAACTGCTTGACACTTCTTTTACTCCGCTAAAGTCAACAATTAAAATAATATCGCTTAATTCAGATCCTTGGAGGTATCCAGCTATATTATCTATAATGTGTCCGCATAACAATGATGAACCCCATTGATTGAGTTTTAATACGTAAGCTGGAATTTCGGTGGTTGGATTTTTTATTGTAAGTCCACTGTCTTTGATAAATTGATTTTTTTGTGTTTGGTATACGATTTTATCACTTCCTATGTACTGAAATGTTATAATATTTTTATTGAAATTCACTGCCAATTGTTTAATCAAGTTAATCACCTATAATTAAAACACTTACCTCAATAGGATTGCGAATTCTTTTAAGTTTATTGAATGTAATTGTAACTCCAGAGTAATCGCCGTCACTATTTGTCTTGAATTTTGTTTCATAAGAGGCGAACATTTTTTGACTGGAGTCAACCGTTATGTTAACTGATGGTATGTGAGCGAATGTGTTTATGAAGTCTATATCAATCTGATGCTGCAAATCAAAGCGTGCGCATTCCACTTTTGATGATGATATGTCATCTTGACTTATTTCCTCATTTTCCTCATAGACTTCCTCTTTTGATATTGTTCCAGTTAGCGCGGACGTAAACATTGCATTTTCCGTTCCATATTTCAGTGCGCTTTGAATTGTAAGCGTTTTCTCAATGATGTTGTTGATGTCGGTCGTATAATAGTTGTCCTCTGAAAATTCAATATCATTGTCTTGCAATAATTTTATAAGATTTGTGATTACAATATTTTGTCCCTCAATGATTTTCAATAGGTTTGGACTATATTGTCTGATGATGATATCAAGCTGCTCCTTATCGCAATACTCTTTTTGATTAAAAGACTGTATTAAAGTGCAGTAACTTGGATTATTTAATGTTGATTTTAGGATATTAAGTATATTGGGATTAATCATATTTATTCCTCATTTATACTTGGTGTTTTTATTGTTTAAAGAATATTTATTACAAATATACTTTCAAACATTATCAATGAATAGCATCTAAACACCTCTTATGTACATGCATTAATAAATACATGATGTTATTCGATTTATAATTATTAGGTGATTGTCATGACAAACGAATTATTATCAAAAGAAAACATTACAACTTTTGCAACATGGATTGCTATTGCAGTAACCGCATTAGTGTCTTACATAGGAATTGAACTTGATACAGGAGCTTTAATTCCATTAGTGAGTGCTATTATAACATTTGTTATTGCAGTTTATAGCAGTAAACATCCAAATACATTATCAATTTTTGATAATGATGCCGAAACTGTAACTGTAGAAAATAAAACAGAAGACGTACAAGAAACTATTAACGATTTAATAGAAAGATACGAAGCAAACAATACTATAGAGCCTGTACAGGACGAAGTTGATGAAGATGGCATCTAAGGCAGAGAATAAAAAGTATGTTTGCATTCGTGAAAAACAAATAGGAAAGCATGAAACTGATATTACAGAACTCAAAACTCGTGCCGAATTTAAAGAGCAACAAATTAAAGAGTTAAATGAGAATATGCACGAAGTGAATCAAAAATTGGATGAGATAAAGGATGGATTACAGGAATTGAAATTGACATCTGTCCAGGGTGATTCCGATATAGATAACAGAGTGACTGCACTTGAAAGTACGGTTAAAACATTAAAATGGGTTAGTGGCATTTCATTAACGGCATTAAGTGTTTTAGTTGCAGCGCTAGCCTTTGCTATAACTCATTTACACTAATTATTTTTTTTAATTTTACGATCTTTATTTAAAGATGGATAAATTTATATATATAGATTATATAATATATTAGTAGGTGATATTATCGTAATTAAAATTATGACAAATGAAAAAGAGGAAAAAAAAATTTTTACTGAAGATTTTCATAAATTGAGTACAGAGCTATCACCAATTATTGCGAAGTATCTCAAAGAGAACAATATTCACTTTAAACCCACATTGTATTTCTTTGCATCATTGATAAAAGATATGTTAAGCACTCTTGATGACCCAAATGAAATCGCGGGTTTCTTTCGTACTTTAGAAAGATTTATGATGGATGATTAATATGGCTACAAAATATGCTGATATGGATAGAAAAAGAAAACAATTAATGGCTTTAGAATACAAATATAAATCCGATAGACAATTATTTGATTCCAGAAGAGATTTACTTCCTAATAGTAATAAAATTTTTAATTCCGTTGAAGAAATTCAGGATTTCAAGGAAGAAATGGCTCAATCGGATATTAGTCTAACTAAGCGTAGAGATTTTGTTGCTGGAAAAGATAATCAAAAGTCTAAGACCATTAGTATTTTGGATGCGCTTATGTCTCCTATGGGAGACGAGGTGTATAGAAACGCTATGGAAATGGCAGAGGGCAAGCTTGATTTGGAACAGGCAATTACTGAGCTATATATTGTTCAATTTCATAGGCTTATGATGGGAATGGAATATGAACGAGAAGTTGGTTTGGGTAACAATCCAGAAACCGAAGCTTGCAGACAAGGTCTTGAAAGTATTATAAAGACAGCAAATGACATTATTTATGGTAAGAAAATTGATATTCACGCAGAACACCATCATTCATTGACAAACGCTTTTATGAATATGGATTTGGGTGATGATGAATATATTGATGTTAAAGGTGATATAGATGACTTCGACTATTCCCAATAATGATGTTCAGGATTTCGTTGGAGATGAATTTCTCGATCCGAATGAGAATTATGGCATCTTATTAATTGAAATGAGGGAAAGATTATTAAATCTGCAGCACGACATTCCATTGATCGAGGATCCTGAAGTCAAAGGTTTCGCACAAAAGGTATATACAGAATTAAAGCTTGAATATTTCAGTATATTAACTTCTGATATGACATTGCAATGTCGTATGAGAACACAATATGCGATTGAAAATTTAAAATTAGAGGTAGATAAAAATGAGCAACAATAGTTACATAAAATGTGAAAATGAAGAGGAATTTAATGCTTTTATGAAAATGCAGCACGATGATGATGCAAAATTAAAGGCAAAATTTCAGGAATACACCCATAGACAATTTCAGTATTGCTTAATCAATATGGGCATTATGCTCGATATTGTTCGTGGTTATTTCTATTTTGAAAGAGAAAAAATTACGGAAACAATTGTCAAGCTTGAAAAAGACAAGATTAAAAACAGAAGAGTTAATCGTATGATGAAGGAATTAAATCAGAAAATCAATCTCCGTTACGGATTTGATGATGAAACTGAAATTATTCCATCTTTGGCGATATATGAAGAGGAGGGGTATTTAATGATTGATAAATCATTATTCGCAGATTTATTAATGGAAAACGCAGATATTGACTTATAATCTTTTTAAAGCAAGAGGTGTTATATAATGAAAAAAGATAATTTTGTTAATTTACATGTTCATACAGAAGCATCATTAAATGATTCTGTTGTGACAATTCCCACTTTATACAATCAGATCAAGGATTATCATCAATCTGCTGTCGCCGTAACCGATCACGGATCTTGTGCATCATGGGTTGAGTTCAGTGATTATTTCAATAAAAAGGGGAATATCAAACCAATTTTTGGCTTGGAGGCATACTGCAATAATGCAGAGATATCCAACCAAAACAAAAGAAGAAGAGATCATTTGATTCTGCTTGCCCTGAATAATGACGGCTTAGTTAATATTCGTAGATTACAGAGATTATCAGAATCAAACCACTATTATAAACCTATTATTGACTACGATACCATTTTGGAAAAGAATGATATTTCTGGAATCTTTGCAACAAGTGCTTGCAGTCAATCAACAATAGCTCGCAGTATTCTGAATAAGGAATTTGATGAGGCCAAAAGGTGGGCAGAGTATTTTTATGACTTGTTTGATGGCAATTTTGCATTAGAATTGCAGCCTCATTTTGAATATGCGAACCAAAAACCTATTAATGAAGGCATAGTGAAATTGAGTGAGCAGTTGGATTTCCCTATTATCGTTACTTGTGATTCTCACTTTTGCAACGAGGATGATTATTCTTTAAGAAGAATCATTCAGGCAATTGGATATCATAAGATGTGGGATGACAATTCACTATATCAAACATTGAAAAGCAATTGTATCGGAAATTCAAAATTGATTTATAAATTCTTTGAGCTATGTAATTTTGAACATACGGATGTTATTGATATTGCAATTAGGAATACCAATTATATCGCAAATATGTGCAATGCTCAATTGGAAGAACCAGCTCGCAGAATTCCAGTTTTTGACAAGCACGAAGAATTCACCGAACTTTTTAATGGAGTTGATTGGTAATGAATGCGTCATCAAATGAAAAATTTTTAAGAGAAATGTGTATTCAAGGGTTAAAGAAAAGAGGAGTTACACAGGATCACCCAAAACGAAAGACATATATTGATAGATTAAATTTTGAACTGAATATTATCTACTCAGGAATGCTATCTGATTTCTTTTTAAATACTGCATTTATCGTATTGAAACTGAAAAACAAAAAGATTCCTGTTGGATTAAGTCGTGGTTCCGCTGGAGGAAGTTTGGTATGTTATTGTTTGAAGATAACAGAAATTGATCCAATTCGATACGGATTGTTGTTTACAAGATTTCTAAATCCTACACGTGTAAAGAGTATTAACAGTGCCGATATCGATACTGATGTTAGTAAAGATCGTCGTCAAGAAGTCCTAAAGATCATTAAGAGTGATTTCGGAGAAAACAGAACATATCAAGTATTGAATAAAATTAGATGGACACCAAAGGTTGCCATTGATGACTTAGGTAGGATTAAAGGAATTCCAGCTAATGTAAGACGTAAGATATCCAAAATGATAGGAAACTCAGATGATGTTGAAAGCATTCCAGAGGTAATGGATTACCTTAATAATCACCCTTTTATCAGAGATAACTACCAAAGACTTGTTGGTAGACTCAAGAACTATGGTGTACACGCAGGAGCAATGGTTATCCTCGATAAGGATGTAGAATATAGAGATACGATTGTTAAAGTCAATGGAGTTGACTGTTTAGATAACAATGGAAAAACTGCCGATTCCTTAGGATTCCTAAAGAACGATACTCTTGGTCTAAATAGCTTAGACATTATTGCCGATTGTCTGAAGCTACTTCCAGGTGTTTCAGTTCCACGAGAATATAATGACCCTAAGGTATTCGAAACAATAAATCAAACTACTTTAGGTATGTTTCAAATCGAATCCCCAGCAGCCACCGAAGTATGTCAAAAAATGCAACCTCAAAATTTTGATGAACTTGCAGCCGTAGTCGCATTGTGTCGTCCTGGACCTAATGATGCTGGGGATACCGATTTATATATTCAAAGAAAGCATGGTTTGATTCCAATTGAATATGATCACCCATTGCTTGAACCGATTTTAAAAGATACTTATGGGTGTATTGTTTATCAGGAAGACGCTATGCATATAATTACTGATTTCGCAGGAATGACATCAACCGATGCAGATACCATTAGGAAGGGAATTGGAAAGAAACTTCAGTACGTCTTTGACGAATATTATCCAAAGTTTATCGATGCATGCTCACAAAATGGTATTGAGGTTGAGGTTGCCGAAAAAGTATGGCATAAGATGGAGGCATCAGCTTCCTATTCATTCAACAAGGCACATTGTGTTGGATATACGGCATTAACATATATTTTTGCTTGGCTTAGAACCTATTATCCAGTTGAATTCTTACTGTCCTGTCTTAATAATACAGATAAGGAGGAGAAAAAATCCAAATTATACAATGAATTGAGGAGCCTTGGTAAAAATATCGTCAACCCTCATATCAATAAGTCAGGAGAAATCACAATCGAAGATGATAACAACATTTATTTATCATTTAACTTAATTAAAGGTGTTGGACCATCCGCTATTCCTAAAATTATTGATAATCAACCTTATACATCCTTTGATGACTTTTGTGACAGATGCAAGGTCAATAAAAAGGTTAAAAAGGCACTGATTGAATGTGGAGCTTTTGATTGTTTTGGACAGCGCCGTGATGAATTATATAATATTGTCGAAGAACTGCCAAAACCTGAGAGAATCAAAAGAAAGCAAACCACAGATGGAGTTGTTGAAGAGGTTATTCCAGCAGTTCCGGAGGAACATTGGGATGAGCAGGAAAAATTATTTAGAGAATTCCAGTGCATTAAAATCAATCCAAAAGGAAATGTCTTGGATTTATATGATTTAGACGCCTTAGGCATTAATGTCCCTATTTCATCTATACAAAGTTTATTTGAGAATACGGATGACTATAACAATTTCTTCATTAGGGGATTGGTGGCAGAATATAAAGACCATAAAGATTTTGCTTACCTTAGTGTAACCGACGGCTTTTCGGTTGTGTCACTTTATGTTGGCCCCGAGTTCATCCCAAGATATGTTGATGCATTTGGAGTCGGGACTCCATTATTGTTGCACGTAAACGGCAAAGGTAATAAATATTCAGTGCTTTCTTTAATTAATTTAAAGGAGCCAAAAAAATATCAACACGAATACTGGTTATATAGTGGCCAGTCAATTGAAATATTGAAAACTTTGCAAAGTCAAAATACAATCCCATGTGGGGTAGCATCAAACATCAGTTACTTTGTAAGTCAAAAGGGTAATCCCTGTGTTAGATATGACTTACAAGTCAGCGAAAAGGTTATGTTGCCAGGAAGAATTAAAGCTGGAAATCCACCCTTAATGTGTGAGGGATCTTTTGTATTTTTCGAAATGGAAGATAATGAGACGTTTTTAACTATCTTGGAGGTTCATTAATGACAACAAGCAACCAGAAATTCCTCAAATGGTTTCAGGAATTTTATTCACACGAATTTCCTAATCTCCCAAAAGACTTCAAGGATAAGGAAATCGAAAAGGTGTTGTTCAACAATCAAAAATATATTACAAAACAAGAGGTAATTGATTTTGATGCTTGTGTTATGTGTGGACGTTGTTGCGAAGGGCAAAGATGTCCTGACTTTGATAATGAAACTAAAAAGTGTACAAGACACGATAACCCAATTAACAATTTATGCATTAGTTATCCGTGGACAGGAGAAGAAATGGGGATTGCCCCATTGACTCTCAATTGTCATTTCATGGTTTCATTTTTTATAGACTTTTTTGATAGGTATTTTAAGGAGATTGAAGAAAATGCATTCTGAAATTATCAAGGCATATGTCGATGTAAAAGAGTTGGAAATGAGAAAGAAATCATTGGCCTTCTTTAAGTCGCAAAAAATAGATGCCGAAGATCGCCTATTGGGTGACTTCGGAGATGTTGCCTGTCTGTTAACTTGTAAACAGTATTTGAATATTGAAAGGAAGTCATTTAGTGATTTTGTGACCTCATATATCAGTGGCCATTTACAGGATCAAGTGACTCGTATGAATAAGGTGTCAAATAATTATTGTGTTATCGTTCATGGCTCTATTAGTGATTTAAGATATGTCGCAAATAAATATCCAGCCGTAAAGCATATTAAACAACAATCAGTTGATACGATGGTTCGTACAATGGAAATGGTTTACAAGTGTCCTGTGTTTTTTGTAAAAAACGAGGCTCAATATTTCCAGGAGATTTTAAGGATAGCAAAATCAATAAACAAGCATAACGGAGAACAGATTCAAACAAAACAGATTGTAACATTAAAAAACAGAAAAGATGTTGAGTTTGTTATGTTAGCCAATAAGGTCGGTCAAAAAACTGCTCTTATTTTGCTTGACGCTTTTGGAACTCCAGAGAAGGTGTTTACCGCATCACGATCCGAGCTTAAGAAGCTTAAAGGTGTTGGAGATGCTACTGTGGCTGATATTAAAGAGGCAGCAAAAATCTTTTATGAGGGATTATGATGGCAAAAAGACGCCCTAACTTTAGACCAAGAGCTCCTATTCCAAAGGATAAGTTGATTCAGCATTTGGAAGATGGATTGACCCTTCAGGAAATTGGAGATCTGTATAATAAGGCACGGTCAACCATATCAGAAACCTGTGCCCTATACGGCATTGAAATTGAATCGATTCAAGGGCGCGATGAAAAGATAAAGCAACGAAAACATAAGAAGAAAACTCAAAGCTTTATTAATGTTATGTATGATAAGATTAAGAAGGAATTATAATGTCAATGACGATTGAAAGAATATATGAATTATCAGATGATTTGCAGACAATTTTAGTTGGAGATAAGCCACAGAAAATAATTTATACTGAAATTTATCCTGAGAAAACGATTGTAGACGGAATACCGTCAAATGCTTTTGTTTTAAGAGCAAAATCATTTTATAAGGTGCAATTGTCTGAATCATACAGTAATAAGAATTTTGTATTAGATTCCAAGTTGTCTGCTTGTGGTTTAATATATAATTATAATCAAATTACTGATCAGTTATTTATATATAACTGTACAAAAAATGTTATTTATATCGATAAAGATTATTCAATAGGAAGTGTTTACGATGGATGAGGATATACAATTATTGAGGGTATTAAGTGATACAGCGACAAATATTTTTTTAAGTAAGAAATCAAATATTGCAAGAATCAATTCAATTGATATTTTGGAATCTGAAAAGGAAAGATGGATAGCAAATATTGTCTCTCCGTTAGATCAGAGTTTAGAGTATTTAAGGGTTGATATCTATAATATATTAATCAGAATTCCGATTTTTAATTATTTCTTATCAAAACAAAATGGTGTTAATATTTTTGATGCAGCTCAATTGATTGCATTGTTGGTGGATATTGATAATTTTGATCATTTTAACAAATTGGTTTCATATACTGGCTTTACTCCTCGCAGTAGGAACTATAATAAAAAGCTACACAAATTATTACTAAAAATTGGCTACAAATTAATTCAAAAAAATCCACAATATCAATTCATTTATGAAATTAATGTACAAAAATATCAGGAAAAGAAACCACATTATTCAAAAGAGCATATCGAAAATATGGCAAAACGTATTGTTATTAAAAAATTTTTGAAGAATTTATATATTAGCTGGAAGGCAATCAACAAGGAATTTGAGTGATATTATGGATTTGCTAAATAGAATTCAAGAACTTGAGGAAACCGAAGACGTAGAAAAATGCTGTAAATGCACAGAATTCAGAAACGGATATGATGGACCTTATTGTATGTTTCTGGAAAGAAATTGTGACCCCGAAGGATGCTGTAGTTCCTTTACTTTTGCAGAATTTTGGGATACAAAAAGAGGGTATTAAATGAGGGATTATTTAGTAGGATTAATAATTGTTGCTCTTATTGCTATTGGAGTATATGGTGTTGTTTTCTTATGAAACAGGATAATTTATACAGCGGATATATTAAATCTTGCACATATGGTATCGAAAATGGAAAAGAGTATATGGATGTTACGGTAATTTTTGATGACTGTTCAATCCCTATGCTTACATTCAGACCACCATATATCGACAATATGCTTTTGCTAGCATATGGTCAATTTATGAAAATATTATGTGAGCTTTCTGGAAAGAAAGGTGAATACAAAATTCAGAATATTTATTTTTTCAAAAATGATATTAGAAACTTTTTTAAGAGGTGTGAAAGAAATGATAAACGGTATAGACTTATTAAAGAAGAAGTATCCAAACAGAGACGAAAAAGATTACCAACCTTCTGGAATGGACTTGAGGCTTGGTAGGGTATATTTTTTAGATCACGACGATGACGTTGACTATGGTTTAATCAACGGCGAAAAAATCCTTCCAAGACATACGCTTGTTCGCCCAACAATGAAACAACTTGATAATGGCGATATTATTGCTGGATGGGATTTGCAACCGGGCATTGCATATATCTGTGAAGTTGACGGTCAGATAAAAGTTGGAGACCATAATGCTCAATTTTATTTGCCTCGTAGCACATTGTTACGTGCAGGAGTTAATGTTTATACGGCATTAGGAGATTTGGGCTATAATGGGCATTTAAGTTTCTTGGTTGTCAATCATTCTACAAAACCATTTTTTATTCAAACTGGAGAAAGATTTGCACAGCTTGTTGATTTTGAAGTTCGAGGTGGAAGCGAATCTTACGACGGAGACTATCAAGAGGAGGAAGAATGATAGAAGGCTTTTCTCACAATCATTGGATCCGTGAAATCAAGAAATATACTGGAGAAACAAATGATGATAATGTGATTAAATTTGCATTGTCATACACATTGCAATCATTAAGAAATTCAGAGAATCTACAGAGATTTAAATGGCAAAAAGAGGATATAATATGTGCGAAGAAGAAATGAAATTACATAGCTTTGTTGTGAGCGTAGAATATGAAGTAACCTGTTATACAGAAGACGAGGCCTTATCTTTTTATGCAGAGGGACAAGGAAACGTTGTTGACGTCTGTGATATGGGAGCAATCGAATGATTTCAAAAATAGGCGCTATTGATATTGGACGCCAATATGCAGGGGGAGATGAGATTCTCAAGGAATCATGTAACTCAATGATGACTTGCGGATCACCAGTCCCCAAGTATTATATTGTTCATATTTTACATAAGAATGAAGATGGAGACATTTTTCAGACAACTTTGTCAATCCTTCTCAATGGGGTTGTTTCCACGTGGTCAAGACATTATATTAGAAATATCGATGACGAATAAATATTATGGGGTGATGGACTATAATAGGATGAATCTATTGAGTCCTAGGTGATAGAGGGATTCCTTAAGCGCAAGTCGTTCAATAATCCTATATTGAAAGATATTGGTTCGAGACCAATTCACCCCATTTTTTAACTTTTTTTTAATGAAAATTTTTATATACTTTTAAAAACATAATAAATATAGTAAATTTATATAATTATTTTTTTTGAAGGGATAAAAATGACACATAAAATACAAGTTTTGCACTCAGATGGGACATTAGAATTATTAAAACCACGTATTATTAAAGATAAATTACTTATGAACGGCTTGCCTAAAGAGGAAGCCGAAAAAGTCAAGGGTCGTGTGATAGCAAAAATTAAAAGCTTAGATATAGACATCATATCGACTTCAACCATCAGTGCAGAAGTTTCAGCTCAACTGACATCAAGAGGATTTTTAAATGTTGAGCAAAACAACAGAATTTTAGGGGCAACATTTAGGGAAATAGACAATATGATAAATTCCCATATTAAGGATAACGCCAATATGGGAGATAATACAGAAACCTTGTATAAATATACTGCTGAACTCATTTTAAAACCGTATACATTGCAAAGATTACCGCAGCATATCGCAGAGGCACATATCAATGGTTTGATGCATATACATGACTTAGCCGACTTTTTCTTAAAGCCAAATTGTTTAGGATATAACATTCAGACATTAATTAAAAGAGGATTGTCCTGTGACGGTGACGTTGGAAGAACCTCACGCGCTGGACCAGCCAAACACTTTAATGTATTTGTACAACATATGTTACAAACTTTAATGTCTGGAAAAGTTGACTTGTCAGGAGGACAGGCTTTTCACTTGTTTAATATCTATTTGGCACCGTTAACAGTTGATTTGACGTATGAGGAACTAAAACAATCACTTCAAACACTTGTATTTGGCTCAAATATGTCATGTGTTTCAAAGGGAGAAGTTGTCTTTTCATCTATTGGTCTGCACCCAGCTTGTCCAGATTACTTATATAATGAACCTGCTATGACTTATGGAGGAGAATACAAAGGGGTATATGGTGACTATGAAAAAGAAGCTCAAAGAATATTTAAAATTATGTGTGAGCTTCTGGAAGAAGGGGATTATGAAAACAGACCATTTAGATTCCCTAACACCATTTGTCATCTTAGAGATGAATATATGGATCGTATTGATGAAGAATTGTTTTATTTCTGTAAATACTTAAGAAGATATCCTACTGGCTACTTCGTAAATGACGATATGGAAAACGGAGGAGGAATTAGAGCAGTTATGGGATGCAGAACTGCCTCCAATGATTTAGATGAACGTTTTAGTTGGCAAGATAACATTCTTAACACTGGAAATCTCGCATTCCATACAATTAATTTGCCGTTAGTTGCATTGGAGTCCGAAAATAAAGAGGATTTCTGGAGGAGATTAGCAGATTTATTGGATATTGTTGTTGAAAGTTTAGTATTGAGACGCAATGTCATTCAGGAAAGATTAGATAACGGCAGATTACCGTTTTTAACATGGGGAGCTAAAGATGGAGATCCATTATACAACATCGATACAACAACCTTAAGTATTGGATATTGCGGTCTTAATGAATGTGTTATGGAATTAACCGAGGGAAAAGAAGATATCACCACAGATAAGGGTGTTGAACTTGGGGAAGTTATTATTGAAAAAATTGTTGACAGATGCAAGGAAGCTCGTGAAGAAACTGGCTTTAAATTTGGATGCTTCTCTACCCCAGCTGAATCAACGGCACATCGTTTTGCAACAATAAATAAAGAAAAATATCCAAATGCATATGTTAACGGAACAAAAGACCATTATTATTTAACAAATAGTCATCATATCAACCCAGGACAGGATGTAGATATACTTAAACATATTCAGAATGCAGACAAGTTTCATAAATTAGCCAACTTCGGCTCTATTTTGCATATCTTTATATCTGAAGTACCTGATGTTGATACATTTATTGCACTGACTAAAAAAATTAAAGAATACAATGTCGGATTTTGGTCTTATACGCTTGACTTTTCCATTTGTGAAGACTGCGGTTCAACAATATTAAAGGCCATTGATGAGTGTCCTCACTGTGGAAGCCACAACATATTAACATACTCAAAGATTACGGGATATTACACTCCTATCAAAAATTGGAACAATGGAAAATTAGGTGAATTTAAAGATCGTAAACGATATATATTATAATATATAAAGTAGATTATGGTGATAATATGAATTGGAAGCGATGGATTCCAGTAAGACAAAAAACAAAGTATACTGATTCACAAGGAAAGAAAATGATTTGTGAGTGGAGAATGTTCTTGACAAAAGCATTTGATATACATTATTATGAGGTTTAAATGTTTACCTACTCTGATATTTCATTAACGGAAATTCCGAATTGCATATCTCTTGTATTATACTCTCCCCAATGCAATTTATATTGCCCATGGTGTTTCAATCAGACGCTTATCAATAAAGATCCCTTAAGTTATAAGCAAGCTAAAGATCTTATAGATGAACACAATGGTTTCATTGATGGCGTTGTATTTTCAGGAGGAGAACCCCTATGTAATCCCATGCTAAAAAAAACAATGAAATATGCTTCAGATTGTGGTCTTAAAATTAAGCTAAATACAAACGGCTTGGTTCCCGATAGTATGCGCAAAAATACATTTCTTCCATGGATTGACTATTTACATATTTCATTGAAGGGATTTCCGCATGACTATGCAAATATTATAAGAAAAGAATCCAAATGGACATTACCCATTCGTTGCAATATATTAGAGTATTCGCTTGTTTACTCTCCTCCATTATGGAGTGAATTCAGACTGAAATCTTTTTGTGACTTTTTGAATAAGAAAATCAGTGATGATTGGCAGGCAACTTTTTCAAATAAATGGAGTCGCCCTAATATTTTTACAATATCACAAATTCAAACTGGAAATTGTCTTGATTCATCCTATGATAACTGTAGGGTTCCAAGCGAATCAGAATGCATTGAAGTTGCA
>Ga0326512_10000837_pt1 | contig 25920 bp, 12 predicted proteins | sample 1_2617_0518_D_FD_203652 | JGI IMG/M metagenome (GOLD analysis project Ga0326512, IMG submission 203652) | Bovine rumen microbial communities from UC Davis, California, United States - 1_2617_0518 | ecosystem: Host-associated > Mammals > Digestive system > Stomach > Rumen | place: USA...
GATGTGTTGCTATAGACGATGAACGTGGGCAGAGCGGATATATGCAACAGCCAGCCTTGACCTGGCACGTAGTTGTAACCATAGCCCCCACCGATACCGACATTCTTCATCTTCAGCTGCATCTCCTGTATTTCCGACCCTTGTTCGCCTTCCGGTTGATCTTCCCATTTGAGGGTGGCGTGCTGACCCATGCTCGACGCTGCCAATAGAAAACTGCCGGCAGAGCGCCGTTGAATGTAACTCTGCGAGAAGGCAGCGGGATAGGAGAAGTGGCGGTTGTTGAAGACGTAGAAGGCATTCAGATTCAGCGTCTTCACCGACAGCATACCGTCAAGGAGTGTGACGCGCTCCATGCCCTCATGGTCGTGCCAACCCGTGAAGTTCTGGGCATCCTGATAGATGACGTCGAAGCCGAACCGCCGTCCGTAGCTATTGAAGTTCAGCTCATAATCATGGTACTTGCCCATCATCTTGCCGGGATTGAGCGACGCACTGAGCGAAAGGCCGAGGTAGTTGACACCTAAGCTGAGCGTCGTCTTCCTTTCGGCTTGCATCTCTGACTTGAAGTGCTGTCCGACGTCTATTCCCTCCGCCTCAATCGCCGCTCCTGACACATTCATCCGCGCCCTGACAGTCCACTTCTTCGTAGGCCGCATAATATACGCCGTATCAACACTGCTCTTACGATATTTCTTCGTCAGCATGCTGTCAACACGATGAAGAATCGCCTGCGCATCAGCCTCACCTGGAATGGTGAGGAGAGACGCAGCAAATATCCAATGACATAAGTGTTTCATTCTTTTTTGAGATTGGGACGAATGACAACTTTCTTTCCATTGTAGAGATAGACACCGGAGCGAGTGGGACGGGTGGTGCCGCAGCGAACACCTTGCAGGGTGTACCAAATGCTGTCGGCCACCGAAACGCGGATGTCATTGATGCCAGAGGGGTCATTGATGTCAATGACGAAGGGTTCCCACGGTGTGCCGATACTGGAGTCGCTGGCGTATGTCAGCGAGGTGCAGATGGTTCTGACAGTACCATCGATATTGGCACGTATCTCTATCGGCTGACCGCTACCCTCACCTGCCACGAGCAGATAGTAGAGACCTTCGTCTGCAGAGGTAGCACCGCGACATTCGCCATCCACAAAGGCAGCTACTTCGGCATCGGTGATGGGCTCACCGCCATCGGTGAGCATGATGACGATAGCCATATTGTCGGGATAGTCGGTAGGATCGACTGGTGAGAAGGTGTTTGGTCGTTTGGCGGATTGGTCGTTTAGTCGTTTGGGGGATTGGCCGCGTGCCGAAGATACGATGTTTGGATAGACGAACTGCTTCTCCGCGGTGTCGGTGCTGAAGTAGAGGTATCCCTTACCGCTTTCCAAGGCATCAAGGTTGCCTTCCCATCCGTAGGGGCCGTAGTAGGCGAAGGCTGTCTGCGACTTCACTTGGTCGCCATACTGTGGGTTGGCGCCAGCCAGTGCCAGGTCGATGGGCATCGTCGTCATCGGCGTGTAGGCTATCCAGTTCCATCCATTGTGCAGGGTGACAGGTGTGTCAGCAAGCTTCACCTGCTGGCCGTTGATGATAAGGGGCTGTGGCAGGTCGTTGCTTTTTTCCATGCGTGTGAGCTGCAGCTTATACATGATGTTGGCATGTACTACCTTGAGGCTGCCCATCCAGTAGTTGCCACGACAGTAGGCTACGCCGGTGGACTTGTCCTTGAGCTGGGCGTTCCAAGTGACGAGGTCCTTGAACACCGTCGAGACCTTCGTGTCGTTCGGCTCTACGCCCAATGACAGCCAGTTCCAGCCGGTACGGATGTTGAGTGGCTGCTCCAAGAGGTTGCTCTTTGTGAAGATGAGTGGCTGGTCGAAGGTGCCATAGCTCTGGGTTGGGTCGAAGTTGATGCTGCTGACGGTGTGGGCATCCCCTCCAACGTGGTCGTCGATTCTGATGTTGACATTGGAATAGGTCATGCCGTTGGTAGCGTCCCAGATGCGGAAGGTGACGGGCTGGCCCTTGTCAAGGTCGGCGGGTTGGCCATTGATGGTCTGGAGGGCTGTGCCGAATACACTCATGGACACGTAGGCCGCACCTCGCATCTGCTTGGGTGAGACAACGCCCCGGCACTCGTCGCCGATAAAGGCGGCCAATAGGCTTTCGCTGTTACTCAGCAATATCCCGTTGATGTAGATCTGCCCCACAATGCTCATATTGTTCTCGTAGGCATTCGGGTCAACGCTCCAGTTGGGCTTCTCGCCACTCACCTTCATGACGATGCGCAAGGGTTCCAGAATCTCGTTGTTCCCTGACAAGCCGATGGTCACGTCGTAGTTGCCAACAGCCACCAACGGGTTCACCTTGAAGCGCAGGGTCTTGGTCTTCAAGGGTGGGATGTCATCGACGGAGGAACCGTCGACCACAGTGAGCCACTGGGGGAGGTTATATAATGTGTAATATTCGGTGCTGCCACCCCGGTTCTCGATGTTCACGTCGAAGGTGTAGTCGTCGCCATACTTTTTGATAATGTTCACCGAGTCCTTTGTCCACTTCAGCGTGTTCAGCTGAACGTAGGCTGTCCAGCGGACAGGGTTCGACTGGTTGCCGTGCATGTCGTGGATTTTGTCAACGGTGATATTGAGGGTTGTGCCCTCTATGTCGCGTGCCTTGATGCCGTCTCCCTCTTCTACTCGGATGACGAGTTTACGCTCTGAAGTGATAGGCTTGGCAATGATGCGGCTCTCCACAGGAGCGTTCTTCAAGGGAGGTGCAGACTCGACGAGTAGTGTCTTGCCCAGTGGAGTGATGTCGGCGGAGGAAGCACCGACCACTGTGCGTGGCGCCATGTTCTCAAGCGTGGCAATCATAGTGCTGACACCGTTTTCCGTGCCTGCTTTCTCGAAGGGATAGTAGGCCACAAGGCCACGAGCGTAGACGTCGGTGGTGTCGATGCAGTTATATTGGTTGGCCAGCAGTCGGCTCTCTGAGAGTGCTGCATGCCAGATGCGCACTTCATCGATGCTGGAGAATGCGCCCATGCCCTTGCCCAGGATGAGCCGTGAGCCCTCTAACGGTGGCACGTCACGCTCGGCGATGACTGCCGTGCGCTGTCCGTTGAGAAAGAAACTGGCAGCCTGTCCGCGCACTACGTTCAGGGCCACGTGGTTCCATGAAAACAGGTCGGGGAAGTCACTCTTGCTCACCACCACCTGCTGCTTCTCTCCGTAGCTTAACATCCAGTCGTGCTGCTGGTTCAAGTAGAGGCGCAAGCGGTTGCTGTCCTTGCTGCCCGTCTCGAAGATGGTCTGTTCCTCACTGCCGGCAGCCTCATGTACCCACATCTCAATGGCATAGCTGTCGCCCTGGCTGGTATTGACGCGACTGATGTCGGCCTCCACGCCCGCTTCGTCATCAAGGCGAAGGGCGTAGTTCATATTGTCTATCAGCCAGGATGCGTTGACCGTGAAGTCGTGGGTGTGACGCATGTCGGTAGCTACGTAGCCATGTCCTTCCTTCATGGGCCAATAGTTCACCAGGCCATAGACATAGTTGTCCTTCTCCTGATTCTTTGTGGCAGCGGCCTCATTCACGTCGCGGTAGATGTTGAACAGTGCCAGGTCGTGCATGGCTCCGTCCATGTTGCCAAGGTAGAGGTGATTGTCATCGGAATAGTACACCTGCTGCACCACGCCGTCGGAAACGGCCTGGTCAGTAAAGAGCGACAACGACGTGGTGCCATATTGTGCCAGGGAACTGAACGTCTTGTTTGACGAGTTGTAGCTTAGCACGATGTATGTCCACTCGTTCTTTGGCACCACATCACGGCTCGTCAGCTGTGCCTGTCCCAGATTGGTCACGATGTGCCCCTCCTCATCGACACTCAGTGCGAACTGTTCGGAGCCAAGGCGCAGTATGCTGCCGGCATAGTTCCATCTCATCCAGAAATCGACCGAGAAGTCACCGTTGAGGAAGATGGGGTTGATGGTCACCTGATCCTCTCCGTATGGTCGCAGCAGTTTGGCCACGTCGTGGGCCACCGGCTGGTTGTTGAGCTTGGCGGTGACAATGATGTTCTTGTCGCTGACGTAGCCTGGTACGATGTCTTCGTTGAACTCAAGGCAGATGTCATCGCCGTAGCGCAGGATGCCATTGGTGGGCGTCGGCGTGGTGAGGTTGCGAGGCCGCACGTTGTCCTTCACCACGGTGACCTCATGACTGTACATGTTGATCTCTTCGGTGCCATACGACGTCGTGGTGTATGCCCGGAAGGTGTAGTTGCCTTGCGGATAGAAATTGTCATCGCTCATGTTGAAGCGTAGGCGCAGGTCGCCTGTGGCGGGCAGCACCTGGTCGTGCAACTTTGTGGAATCGGCGCGGTTGACAAGGAATGTCAGCGTGTCGGGTCGCGTCCAGGTTGTGGAACCCTCGAAGCGGTACTCCACACCCACCTTCTTCATGCCCTTGAACTGGCGGTTGAAGTTTGTGACTTTCAGTTCCAAATCACCCTTGTTGCGACCGAGCGTCTCGATGTTGAGCACCGGATCGCTGATGACGAGGTCAACAGGTGATGAAGAGGGTACGAAATGTGCGTTCAGTGTCACCTCGTCAAATATTATTGTGGGCTGGTACTGCGAGATGAAGCGTATCTTGATTCCCACGTAGTCCAGGACACTCTGGTCGGTCTGACGAATGGTGAGCACCTTCTTCGTGGTCTCGTTATGGTTCAGCATCACCGAGCGTCCGCTGACGGGTACTCCGTCCATCAGTATCTCCAGCCCCTTGTCATTGGTTTGCTCAATGATGATCAGATTGTAACTGAAGTTGACTCCCTGATTCGCGTTGGCCATATTAGTGCAGTAGAGCGTGACATTGGCCTCCTGACCGGCGGGAATGTCGGTCACGGTGGCGGTCTTCGACGGGTTCTGGTCGCCCACGGCTATATTCAGGTTAGGCTGTTCCATCTGCACGGTGGAATTGCCGAGCGGTGTTCCCGGAAGATAGTATTGTGTGACCTCCTGAGGCTGATAGGGGTTGTAGGTCTGTCCGCCGAAGACGCTGAAGAAGTCGCTGTACTTCGGGTTGCTGGACTTGTAGATGTTGATGGAAAGGTCGGTGTCACGGTTGCCGTCGTTGATGGAGTATTCCCACTCGGTGTAGTTCTCCGTCTTGGTGCCGTCGCCCCTGATGAATCCGCCTCCGGTCTCAGTGTTGATACCGATGATCCATTCTGCCGAAGCGACTGCCTTGGTGCGCACGCCGAACTTGTTGCCTATCACTGCTCCCATCTTCCAGTTGGTCGTTACTTGGTGGTTTTTCGAGTGGCTCGTCCTCTTCGAGTAGCTGTAGCTTGAGCCACCGTCGATAGAGATGTTCTCTGGCGAGGTTGTCCCCATCAGTTCCAGTTTGTCTTTCTCGTTCTCCTCGATGGCTTTCTTCCAGGCCACAATCTGATTGTTGCACCATGCCACGCTGTCGATAGCGGCCCCGGCGGCCGGCGGTGTCGTTTCCCAACTCTTGGGTTTAACCCAACAATAGTCGGTGCCCTCAGCATAGTCGTCGAGGTCGAGTCCCTTCCACGTCAGATAGACAGCCTCCTCATCGTTGTTGACGTATGCCTTGGCCGCACTCTCGGAGGCCACCTCGGTAAGGAAATTGCGGCGCATGTCCTTCCATTTGGGTATCATGACCGTCTGCAGTTCGTACTGTGTGTATTTGAAAGCCGTGGCGATGGAGTCGCCGATGGCGATGGCATCCTCTAACTTCAGTTCATACTTGCCCGTCTGCAGGTTTTTGTCGATGAAGAGGTGGCGGCAGCCGCCGATAAGGAAGTTGATAGAGGTGCCCACATAGACATCGCCCGGAGCTCCCACGTAAGGATATGGTGAACTGGTGGAGATGTTCTCTGTCGTAGCTTCCACATCTACCTCGTCGTAGTTCCACAATTTCTCAAACGTGGTGTGCACACCGGCATCTACCTGGTCATAAACCTTCTGCCCCGTAATCAGCATGACACCGAAGCCGACGCCCTGGTCAAACTCTACGCCACACAGGATGTTGTTGATCCAGCTGTAGTCGCCGTAGGCACGTCGGGTGTCGTAGGTGGTGGTGGTGGTGGTCTTGCCAATCTTCAACTTGGTGGTTGACTTGGCTCCCTGCGGGTCGCGCAGCACGAAGTCCACCTTGTCCGGTCCCTTGGTGACGAAGTTGCTGCCGTAGCTCAGCTGGCCGAGCACTACGGCATCCATGTCAACAGGCACGTATGTGCGGTTCTTGCGGTCCATGGTGATGGAGAAGTGGCGGGTGAAAGGCTCTACGATGTTGGGCAGTCCCACCCCCCATTGGTAGAGCAGGTGTCCGTCACCTCCTAACTGTGTTTTATTGGCCTTCAGCTCATAAATCTCACCGGCCTTGTAGGGTAATGAGGGGTCTTCCACCTGATAGATGACAGACTGTTCGTCGCTCATCTCGTTGACGAGTGTTATCTCCTGTCCTGGCAGGGGCACGATGTCAGTCACGTCCTCCTTACCGTCGTGGTTCACATAACGCTCAAATCCGAAGATGTCGTACTCCACTTTTTTACCCATGTTATAGATAGGATAGTCCAGCAGGTATTTCACCGAGCCGTCGCTCTCCTGCGTCCACAGGTCGCCGATGGTATATTCCTGTCCCTGATCGTCCTTGTAGGCTATTTCCTGCAAGCCGAAGATACCGGGGTCGTGGTTTTTCTCGGTGATGGAGATTTCGGGCGTAGCATAGTGGGTGAACATCTTCTTGGTGTTGTACTTATAGGTCACCGTTACGCTGTCGCCCACGGAGTCATCCCAGTGCCTGAGCGTGTCGGTGAGTACCATGCCCGGTTTGGTGAGGTCTATCTCTGGCTGCGTTCCGAAATCAATGTCAAGGTTTTTGTCCACGCCTACGCTCTTCACCACATATTTCAGCGGCGGCAGCAGGGCAGAGAACTCTCCGGAAAGGGAGTCGGTGCGTATATAGACATACTTCGCGTCGTAATCGATGCCCGTCCATGCCGTGCTCTGTATGGTGATGGTGTCGCTCTGCCAGCTGCGTTCAGCGGTGGCGGTGGTGATGTGGTCGTCAAGGCAGTTGAGCGAGAACGACTCGTTGAGCAACCCTAAGCGTATGGTGGCTATGCCGATGTTGTTCTTCGACTCGGCGAAGCCCACGGCCAGGGTGTCGTTGCGCTCGCCGCCACCCACGCGTCCTACGAAGTTGACCAATGTGGAGTCGGCGAAATCGTGGGTCATGGCGCGATCAAAATAGAACGTTCCCTGAGTGGGGAAGCGTCCGCCGTCCACCATCTTGTGGCTTTCTAACTTCGCTTCGACAAAGTGTCTGCCTATGGGCACGGAAATATTATAGTAGCCATTGCTTCCGGTCTTCACTGCCTGACCGTCCTTCGACACAGGCATACCATCCACATAAAGCATGATGCCCTCTGCCGGTACGTTCGTTCCGGCATAATAGACATGGCCCTCCATCGGGAACGATGACACGTCCTCGAAGTCGGCGGTATGCACGAGTGCGTTGCTGCCCACGAAGACCAGCTTCTTTGAGGGGTTGAACTCGTGGACACCATAGAGAGGAATGACGGAGTAGCTGGTGCCCTCGCCAGTGAAGGGTATGCCCTGAATGATGTAGCTGCCGTCGGCATCGGTCTTTGCCTTCAGCTTCAGCGCGCCGGGCGTAAGGGTTGAAGCCTGTGCGTTGCGGCCCATCTTACCGTGGTGCTTGCGATAGTTGGTGCCGTCGCGTGAGTAGTCGAAGAACTGCGTGCGCAGCCCCTCGTCGAAGGTCCAGTAGGTCTCTAATTGCTGCTCATCGCCCACGAGCAGGTGGTCGTAGTTCCCCACGATGTCGGCTTCGGTGAGGCACTTCGTCCACAGGCGGAACTCATCGACCGCACCCTTGAAGCGACCGAGGGTGAACTCTTTCGCATTGTCCATTGACCATTGACCATTAGCCATTGTCAGGGTGGCTTTCTGCACATTGGGCTCGCTACTGTTGGCATCGAGGGTCAGCACATAGCAGGTCAGTGTCTTGCCACTGCGGGTCAGCACTATGTGGTTGTAGACATTCTGCTGGAGTGCGATACCGTCAAAGGTCTGGCTGCTGAATGCCAAACCGCCGCTGGCTGTCATGCCCAAGCCGATGCCACTACCAAAGTCGACAATCGTATTCTCGCTGAAAGCCTCTGGATAGAGCCACATCTGGATGGAAAAGTCTCTGTCGGCAAACCGGTTGGCAGCATAGTCGTCAGAGGGATACTGCCACGTCACAGTGCCGTTTACGTCAGTAAAGTACAGGGAGTGGAACTGCTCCAGTTGTTCGCCGTCGCTGCTGGTCATCGTCATCACCACTTCTACACCCTGTACGGCAGTACCCGTTGAGCCGTAGGCTATGCGGCCCGTCACGGTGCCGGTGCTCTTGGCGAAGCCTATGTTGGTCACTTCGTTGTTGACGATAGAGCCGTCGTCGCACTTGTCCTCCACGGTGATACGATAATCGTAGTAAACGCCGGGGAGCGCCGTCTCGTCGGTATAGAACAGATAGTCTTCGTTGCTCGACAGGCGGGTCAGCACCTCCCATGCCTCGCCCTCTTGCTCGGCACGGCGTCGCTCCACGATGTAGGTCTTGGCATAGACAGAGCCTTGCTGGTCAACATGCCACGACAACTTCACCGAACCCTCATAGACCCCCTTCGAGGCATCGAGGGAGTAGAACTTGGTGGCCTCGCCGATGGCCTTCGGGTTGATGGTATAGGTATTGAGCACCACGTCGCCAATGACACCTTCTATGCGGTAGGGCTTGGGTGCGCAGGCGTTCAGCGGCTCCTCGGTATAGGGCACGCCCGTCTCCGGGTCAACCTTGTTCTGCCGGTTGTTGTGCTGGTCGGTGGTGCGGTGCTCCCAGCGGAAACTGGTCTGCATGTCCGTGGCCTTAAGGGTAATGATGGGGGCTTCCTCGTCGTTTACGTAGATGCGGAATTTGTTGCCGAAGCCCTCGACATAGCCGTCGGAGTTCCAGGTGAAGACGATACGGTCGTCCTGCTGCTCTACCATGAGGTTATTGACGGGTACGGAGCGTGTAGTGTTGACGCGGACGGTGGCCTTCGTGTCTTCGCGCTGCGTTGTCACGTCCCAGAAGTTCGATACGTAATAGACATCATAGACTGGATTGGCCTCGTTGGTGAAACCCGTGTCGGCGTAAGCGTGTACGTCGTTACTGAGTTCCGCAATCTTCGTGCCGTCGCGATAGATGACCCACTTGTAGTCGGAGTAGTTGCCGGGAATGGCAGGAATGTCCCACGACAGGTGTACACGTTTGTCGCCCTGATTGAACACAGCTCTCAGGTTGCCGGCCTTGACGATGGGTGGGTTGATGGTGACGGTCTTGCTAATGGTGTTGCTGTTGTCTGCAAAGACGAGGCCTGTGGCCGATTTTCCCTCAAGATACGCCTCGACATTGTAGTTCCCCACGTTGGTGGCTCGGGGTTCCGCAGCCGACCAGCCTCCATTGTCAACTCTGTAGTAGAGCGTGCCATAGTTCTTGTCCCATGTGTTGTTTGCGACGAGATTCTGTGCCTTTCCGTTGAAGGTGAGGTTAGAGGCGAAGGTGGGTTCTTCCCTCCACTTCAGCGTCTGTGTGGTGAAGTGCTGCTGGATGAAGATGTCATCGCCACCGGCTCCTTTGTTCACGTCGGCGATGCCACTATACGAGGAATTTCGCCAAGAAATGGCAGCATGCCATGAATTGCCATCCCCTGTATTGTTAGAAACCGACAGACCGGTCATCACACGCTTGTCGGCACCGTAAGTATTGAGTTTTCCTCGGTCGCGCGTGTAATAGAGGACGATGTCTGCCCCGCCGGCCCCTTTGTTGAGGTCGCCGTTGAATCCGTTGTTGTTTGAGGCCCTGTAGTAGGTGCGTCCCTCGAAGATGAACGAGCTGACCCACTTGTCACAGACGCAGATGTCGGTGATATAGCCCTTCTCAGGGTTGGCCGTGCTGCTGGTCTTCCAGATGATATAGACGTACCAGCCACCGGCATTACGGTTGAGGTCGTTGTTAAGGACTTTCCACCCCTTGTTGGCGTATTCGTTTCTCAATTTATTTGCATCGTCACTATTACTTGCTCCGATTGTCATCACTTCGGTAATGTACTCTTGGGCGTGGATGCTGGTTGATGCGCCAACGAGCATGAGGGCCATCACGAGCAGTCGGGAGAATTGTCTTGCTTTCATCATATCTCTATTTGGATTTTAGTTATTGCTTGCTTAGTTTCAGGTTGACAGGGTAGTATTTTCCAGCTTTCAGAGTGGCTGTGGCCGTGCCGGTGTAGGTGCCGGCATTGTTTGTAACGGTGAAATGGAAAAGCTGATTGCTTACAGGGAAGAGAGCAGCATAGACTGCACCTGATGTTTCATTGCCAAAATCAATAGTGAGCGGGGCGTCTGAAGGAGTAGCGACTGTTACGCATATATCCTCTACAGGAACAATTGTTGTTATATTATTATCCTTTTTGAAAGGATTCACTGTTCCAGTGAGAGGGTAACCCATTTCTTCATATTCGTAGGTCGCGTCAGCATACCCAATGCTTAGTTTCTTAACTGGAATAGCATTACTGCCATCCTTAAACGTGAACTTGGCAACTGCGAGCAGCGGTTGCATTGAGGAGATGAAGGCATTGGCTGTTGTTTCTGTGACAGAATTAACCTCTCCTACGCCATAGACATAGTGGTATTTCGTTGCAATATCTGCGAGCGTTCCAGTCTGTCCACTTAGGTCTATGGTGAATGTACCCCTTGTCGATGAACTGGTTTCATCTATTGACACAAATGGATAAATCAGGGCTATTTGATCACCCTGTGTACATACCACGCCTCCAGTGAATGATGATGTTGGTGATGACGAACTGGCTTTAAGGTTCCCCCTGTCAATAATGCTATTAGAGAAAGAACTCAGGTTAAAGTACGTCGCCTCATCGTTCTCTTTCCATTCAGCGCTAATGACACTACTTTGCTCTGTGAGCGTAGCCCTTGTGATGGGCACCTCTGCAATGGTCAACTGCCGCAGCTTGCGGATGTCTGTGTTTTGCCCAGTGTTCTCCGGCTCATCATCAGAAGAAGAACATGAAGAGAGGACTAAACTCAATGATAATAGACACATCATCCCGATGATGCCTACTGGTTTGAAATAGATATTTTTCATTTACTCAATTCGCAAACTAATCAGTTCAAAAACAAAGTCATTCGTTTCCAATTGTCCATAAAGAGTTTAGGGTCATTGTGAGAAACCTTCGTTCTCATCATCAGCAGTGTCATAGCCCGACATGGTGGCTTGAAATCCTTCTACACTTCCTGCTAAAAAACGCTGTTCTCCCTTTATCTGGACTATCTCCATTGTAGGTTTTATGTACTTGATTTTCATATTCAGCATTTTTTAATCACCTCTTAATATTCGTATTTCATTCTTTCGTTATTGGTTTTGCCCACTTTTGTTCAAATTTTCGGTAAAAGTCCTGGTCATCGAGTCGCTATGCTTCTCCAAAGTGGGCGACATAAAGATAAAGCATGCCACAGCTATCACGGCGAAAATACCGTACATGCCAATCATGGGCAACGTATTGCCGATAATATAGGCAATGATGGCGGCAGCGATGACCAGACGCAGGATGCCAAATGCCGTAATCTTTACACGTTCGTTACGATTTCCTTCTTGCCAGAGTCTATTGACGTTGTCACTATTGCCGCCTTGACGCATCAGAGACCAAAGGAAGGGTCCACAGGCTGACAGTGTGAAGAAGGCGGTGACGATACCCGACCAGGGGGCGGACAGCATACCGTAAATCACTGGTGCACCATAATAGTACATCATGGCGATAATGGCCAGGCAGAGCACACTGTTGATCAGTACAATGAAGACATAACTCTTGAACTCTTCACGCCAGAGTTGGCGCAACTCATTGTTCTCTTGCACTTCCGATTCATCGGAGGCGTTGCGCTCCAGCTTGGATATCCACTTGGCCGGTAGCACACGCTCCACTACTGCGTAGGCAGGCTCGGCCAGACGAATCATATAGGGGGTGGTAAACGTCGTGAAGACGGATACGGCCACGACGATGGGATAGAGGAAATCACTGGTGACACCGAGCGACGTTCCGAGCGTGGCGAGGATAAATGCAAACTCGCCAATCTGCGTCAGCGAGAACGAGCACTGCATAGCGGTCTTCAGCGGCTGTCCAGCCAGGAGGAAACCGCCCGTGCTCAGAATGGTCTGGCCCAGCATGATGGCTGCGATGATACAGAGGATGGGCACAATATATTCGATGATGAGTGCCATATCGACCATCATGCCTACAGACACGAAGAAGATAGCACCGAAGAGATCCTTCACAGGACTGACCAAGTGCTCAATCTGCTCTCTCTCGACAGTCTCGGCCAATATACTGCCCATGACAAAGGCACCGAAAGCGGCCGAGAAACCTACTGCCGAGGCAAATACCACCATTCCGAAACAGAGGGCGAGTGCCGTGATGAGCAGGGTCTCGTTGCTCATCAGTGACTTCACCTTACGCAGGAACAGCGGAATGAGATAGATGCCCACGACAAACCAGAGGACGAGGAAGAACGCGAGTTTCAGGATGGACATCAGCATCTGCGTGCCCTCGAACTCCTTGCTGACGGCCAGCGTGGAGAGCATCACCATCAGTACGATGGCCAGGATGTCCTCAATGATGAGCACACTGAGTACGAGACCGGCAAAGCGCTTCTGCCGCAGTCCCATGTCGTCGAAGGCCTTAAAGATGATGGTAGTCGACGACATGGCCAGCATACCGCCTAAGTAGATGCAGTCCATGTCGCTCCACCCGAAAAGCTGGCCCGTGAGCGAGCCGACGTACATCATGCCAAGGATGATGGCGCAGGCGGCAATAATCGGTGCGGCTCCCATGCGCAGGATTTTGCGGAATGAGAACTCCAGACCCAGCGAGAAGAGCAGGAAGATGACGCCGATCTCACTCCATAGGTGGATGCCGTGCTGGTCGGTGACACTGGGCATATACGTCATATTTGGCGATGCGAGGAAGCCCGCCACAATATATCCAAGTACTACAGGCTGCTTCAGTCGCTTGAAAAGCAGCGTCATGACGCCGGCGCAGATCAGGATAAGCGCAAGGTCGGCTATTAAGGGTTCAAGTTCTGACATAATCTATATACTACATATTTTACAATCGCATTTCAAAGAGGAGGGTAGAGGTGAAGACGAAGTTGAAATTGTCCTGCCCTTTATACTGCTCATGATGATCGGTGCCATCGCGAGCCCGCCGTCTTGGGCGAGACCTGCGGAGAACTGTGTTTTCTCCGGATAGTAGCCAATGTAGTTCGAGTCGAGCGTCCACATCGCCCTTGCGGTAGTTCACGGTCAGGATGCTGTCGATGTAATAAGGATCGACTGTGCCCCTACGGGCACAATCGAACCTTCTAAGCAGGAAAAACGAACGAGTTTATTAACGGTAGATGACCTTTTTCCCATTCTCAATATACAGTCCCTTGTCAGGTTTACCGTTGAGCATACGTCCTTGCAGGTCGAAGTATCGGCAGGTGCCGTCGGCCTCGATCGTGATGAGGGTGGGCTGGATGCCAGTGGTAGTGCCCTCGGTGAAGGGGATGACGGGTTCGTAGCCCAAGTTTTCGAAACTGACGTTCTCATCTGTGCTGGTGCCCTGCTGGTCGGTGTTTTGGAACATCGTCTTGTAGGTGCCAGGAGCGGCAGGAGCGTTCATGCGTGCCCCAGAGGGTTGCACATCTGTGTTTTCCCCAATTTCAGTATCATCAACTGCTGCTGCGCTGGCCTCGAAATAGCCTCGGAAGGGCAAGATGCTATTCTGCCCGGCACCGTCCTCAGAGCGGAAGCGTGCCCAGGTGCCATCCTCGCGGAGTCCATAAATGTTCCTGCTGTCGGCCTCCACATCGGTAATGCTGTGGAAGTTGGCCAGCCACTTTCCTACAGGTGTAAACTTGTCCTCGAAGTACCAGTCCTCGAAGCTGTTGACTACATTCAGGTCGTCGTCAACGATTGTGGTGTTGAGCTTGACGCCTTTACCGCTCAGGTTCATCTGACCCTTCAAGACAACGATGAGGTATGACCTGCCGGCTTGCATGAGCGTACTTTCTTCGGGCAGGAAGACGAACTGTCTATAGTATTCCTCCTTGAAGCGCAGACTGAAGATGCGTGCTTGGTCGGCCTCGTAGTAGTCGGTGAAGTCATAGTCGTAGGGCAGGCTGACGATGTAGGCGCGAGGTATCCAGGTGCCGTTGCTCTGCTGGGTGGCAGAGAGCATACGGTCGTAGGTGACGTTGACGGTCTGGCCTTCGTACTTCTCGAATACTGCGGTATTGATGTCGTCGTTTTTATCAGAGAGAGCTACTGCGTCGATGGGCTTGCGGAAACCGTAGAAGTTGTCGAGCGAGGCCCCCGGAGAGGTGAAGCGCAACTGGTAGATGCCTGTGTAAGGAGCGACAAAGTAGACATAGCCGTTCTGCACGAACGTGTCGTAGTAGGTCCATGTGTCGCTCTCGTCGAGGCTGTAGTACACGTTCAGCTGGCCGCTGGCACCGCCGCCCATGAACATGCCCATCATGGCCATCATGCCGCCGCCTCCCAGCTCAGCCTCAAAGCGCAACACGTCGCCCTTCTTGGCCTGCAGACGGGGGGTGATAAGCTCGTAGGCATCGGAAGATGTGGTGGCCATCCAGGTCTTGGGAGCATCATTGCTGCCACCCATTAAGCCGCCCAGCATATCCATCAGACCGCCACCGCTACTGGGCAGCTTGACCTCCCAGCCTGTGGTCTCCCATCCGGCGGGCAGGTCTATAGGCTTCGTCTCGTCTTCAAGCAGGAACTCCGGCTCGAAGTCTTCCTTCCAGGCATCAGCGTAGGTGCTATAGGACGTGAGTGGGTAAGTGAGGGGTGCGAGGACTGAGGTCGACGGTGCGAAGGTGACGGTTCCCTGGTGGATGCCCAACGACTGCTCGTCAAAGAGGTAAGTGACATCGATAAAGGCGGTGTCGCTGGACTCGACGGCAAAGTTCTTGGCGCTGATTGCAAAGTCTTTCTCATTGGCCAAGGCAACGGCCCCCTGCAGCGAACCAGTACCCGTATTGACTACGGCAAACGTCTGGGTGCTGTTGGCCTGCGGCATACCATAGTTGATAGCACGGGCAGCGGCATTGTTGTGGAGCACATAGAAGTCGGGGGCGTTCTCGTCAAGGTGGAATCCGGCGATGCTGTCAACGACGATGCTGTCGGAGGCCAGAATGCGGAAGCGGTACTCACCTGGTTCGATGTAACCCACCCATAGTACTCTGTAAACAGAGTCTAATGGCTCAGTGAACTCCTTCACCTTCTCCCACTTGTTGCTGCCATAGACCGACTTCTCGACGATGACAGACGAGCTGCCACCGCCGAACATGGCGCCCATGCCAGCCATGCCATCATCGCCGCTGCCGCTCTTGGCAGAGAAGAGCAGCACTTCGTTGATGCTTTCAACCTTGAGGGGCGGCGTCATCAGGAAGGATGATGCGCCACCACCAAACATAGCAGCCATTCCATCGCTTTCGCTGGTGGTAGCCACGCTGTCGCGGAACTCCCATCCCTCGGTGAAGAATCCCTTGGGCTGGACGTTGGCGTTGAAGTCCTCCATCCACACGCCGGGCTGGGTGACAACTGCCGTAGCATTCAAGGACTTGCCCCAAACACGTTCGTCGGCAGGCTGGAAGCCAATCTGCGCCTCGTTCTTGCCGGGCTGTCCGGCTGCGAAATTAAAGGTGATATTGACATCGAGCGTATCGGCGGCAGCCACCTCCAATTGTGCCGGGCTCACCGAGAACAGGGTTGCATCGTCAGAGGTGATATCCACCTTCAGCGTGCCCGTTGCCGTATTGATGACTTTGAGCGTGCGGGTGCTGTCCTCAGTGCAGAGACTAAAGTCCATGTGGTAAGCACGAGCGTCGTTCTCAATGATGTAGAGGTCAGGGGCCTCGCTGTCGAAGTGGAAGCCGGCCACGCTGTCAATCAGCACGGTGCCGCCAGCCCTGAAGCGGAAACGGTATTCGCCGGCGGGTGTGTCGGGAATGGTGAACGTCTTGTAGATGGTATCGAGCTCGGTGGTGAAGTCGGCTACGCGAACCCATTGATTACGGCTGTACACCGAGCGTTCCACAACAAAGGTGGAGTCGCTGGAGCCGAAACTGAAACTCGAACTGGAATCGTCTTTCTTTTCTTTCTTTGCTGAGAACACCAGCGTCTCGCCGTCGTTGACCACCAAAGGCGGTGTGAGCAAGTAGTTGGGCTTGCTGTCGCCGCCCATGATAGAACTTAGGAGCGAACTGATGTCGAAGTTTGATCCACTGTCTCCTCCAGAGGCTTCATCTCCTTCATTTTCAGTGCTTTCGGTGTCTTCATTTCCAGTGCTTTCAGTTTTTTCTTCTTTCTTGGAATTGTCGCCAAACAGACTCCCTAAATCAAAACTGAAACCAGAAGATGACCCAGTCCTGATCACACCTGTACTATCTACTTTCCAGCCCTCGGTAAACCAGCCGTAGGGCAGTTTGTTGTCGTTGAATCGCTCGTCCATCTGCTCTGTGGCAACAGACTGAGCCTGCATGTTTACCCCAACAAGCAGGAGCAGCATGGTTGAAAACAACATTCTTTTCATTTGTTTTTGTGATTAGTTAGTTGTTTTTTTATTTCGTACCACCGCCGAGGGCTATATAGAGGGCGATGACAGCCTGGGCGCCTTTGTACATGTTAGAGGCCTCGTTGAGCTGGGCACTGAGCAGGTTCTCCTGTGCGGTAAGCACCTCGATGTAGCTGGCTTTGCCGTTGTCCATCAACTCGTGGGTGCCGGAGTAGGCATCGTAGAGCACCTCCACCTGACGATGGTAGTAGGCGTACTTTTCACGAGCGGCCTGACAGTCGGCCATGGCCTCATTCACCTGATTGCCGGCATCGATGACGGTCTGCACGTACTTCTTCTGCAGGTCTTCCTGCGTCAGCTGGTTGATCTTCAGGTTAGCCTTCAACTTGCCTCGGGCAAAGATGGGCTGCGTCAACTGGCCTACGAAACTGAGCAACAGTTTGCCGGGATCGATGACGGCGCCACCTGCGGAGTTGGTCCAGCCAGCCGTTCCCGACAATGTGATGCTGGGGAAGAAGGCGGCACGAGCCGTCTTTGTGTTATAGAAAGCCTCCTCCATAGCATGGTTGGCCATACGGATGTCAGGGCGCAGTTCAAGCATGGTGGCGGGTACGCCAATCTTCAAGAACTGTGTGTCGAACATGCGCTGGCCAGTATTGCCTTGTGTATCAGGATGATGCAAGGCGGCACTGCCCCAATTCTTACGTGCAATGTGCTGCGGCGTATTGGCCATCAGTCGGCTGAGGGCATTCTCTGTGGCCTGGATATTGCGGCGTACATCAACAATCTGCGTCTTGACATTCAGATACGATGACTCCATCTGGTTGACGGCGGTCGAGTATGCCTTGCCGTTCTCGTAGAGCGACTTCTGCGTCTCTAATGAGGCGTTCCACAGGCTGTCGGTCAGGGTCAGGATTTCGAGTTGGCGGTCGAGCAGCTGCAACATGTAATATTGCTGAGCCACGGCGCTGATGAGGTTAGTACGTACGTTCTCCTCGCCCATTTGTGCCTGCAGGAGCACAGCCTTCGAGGCACGCTTCTTGTTGGTGATAGAGCCGAACACATCGACATCCATCGACAGTTGCAGTGGCAGGTTGTAGGTCTTCGACCACGGGTTGTCGTCAAACTTTGCCAACGTACCCTGCGGCGAGAAATAGAGCGACGGCAGATAGGCCATCTTGGCAGCCTTCAGTGAGGCCTGACTCTTTTCTACGGCAATACGGGCAGAATTCAAGTCGGTATTATTGGCCAGCACCTGCTCAATGAGTTGCTGGAGCAGCGGGTCGGTAAAGAACTCGCGCCAGGACATTTCAGCGAGAGATGCCCCCCCTACTGCCCCCAAGGGGGCTTTTATACCAAACAGGGCATTAGTATCCCCCCCAGGGGATGAAAGGGGGGCTTCATACTTTTTATATAATCCGCAGCCCGTGAGCATCATGCCCACGGCTGCAATAGCAATAATATCTTTGATTTTCATAATGCGGTAGCTAATCGTTTCTTTAGTACGCTTGCCTAAGCAAGAAATTATTCACTTTTCACTTCTACACTTTTCACTTCTTTCCCTTGGAATCTTTCGTGGAGCTTTTGGAACACGATGAAGAAGGCGGGGACGACGAACAACAGGGCGATGGTGCCGACGGACATACCACCGATGACACCAAGGGCGAGGGCGCGGTTACCGTTGGCACCGGCACCACCCTCGATGACGAGCGGTATCATACCGATAATCATCGTGGCCACGGTCATCAGAATCGGGCGCAGACGCTCCTGACAAGCGGCGAAGGCTGCATCGCGGATGCTCATGCCCTGGGCACGGCGCTCTGAGGCAAACTCGGTAATCAGGATGGCCGTCTTCGAGAGCAGGCCTATCAGCATGATGACACCTGTCTGCAGGTAGATGTTGTTGTCCATGCCGGGCAGGTTAAGCAGCGAACCGAGGTAGGCACAGATAAAGGCACCCATCAGTCCGAAGGGAACACTGAACAGCACGGCCCACGGTGTGAACCACGAGTTGTAGAGCGAAGCCAGAATGAGGTAGATGAGAATGACACATATTATATATATAAGAGCCGTGGTGTTTGAGCCGGCTGCTTCCTCCACCTCGCGCGACATGTTGCTGTACTCGTAGGTGTAGCCCTTGGGCATTTCCTTCTCAAACATTTCTTTGATAATCTCGTGAACCTCACCCTCGCTGCAGCCGTTGGCCATGATGTTACAGGTGATGCTCTGGAACAGGTTGAAGTGCTCGATGTTCGCCGGACCGACAATCTCCTTCAGCGAGACGAACTCAGAAATGGGAGCCATCTTACCACCACTTACCTTGACGAAGATGTTGTTCAGCGACGACGGGTCGAGACGATACTCGGGCGAAGCCGCAGACATGATGCGATATACCTTACCAAACTGGTTGAAGTTGCCGATATACGCACCGCCGCAGTAGGAGCCAAGCGTGCTGAGCACCGTCTTAGGCGACACACCGGCACGGTCGCATTGGGTGGCATCGACTTCAACCTGGAACTTCGGGAAACGCTCCGAGTAAGACGACATGGCCATGCTGATTTCAGGCCGCTCTTCCAACTTGGTCAGGAAATTCTGAGTGTGCTTGGCAAACTCCGACAAGTTGCCGTCGGAGGGGTCCTGTATCACGAGGCTCACGCTGTTGCTTGAACCGTAGCCGGGTACCTGTGGCAGCTGGAAGGGCAGCACCTGCACGTTCTTGATATCCTTGCAGGCAAAGTAGATACGGCCAATGACGAGGTCGATGAGGTGGTTCATGCCCGGACGGTCGTCCCAGTTCTTCAGACGGACGACGAGCGTGGCGTAGTTGGAACCATTGCCCGAAATCAGACCGTAGCCGCAAGCCGTGGCGAAGCTCTCCAATTCGGGAATCTCCTTCACCTTCGCCTCCACCTGTTTGGTCAGCTCCTGCGTCTGCTTCAGCGTAAAGCCCTCCGGCGCACGAATCTCAGCGAGGAAGACGCCCTGGTCCTCCTGTGGTACGAGACCCGATGGCAGGTTTCTCATGAAGAAGAAAAGCAGTGCGCCGGCAATGGCCAGCAGGCCCCATGCCAGCACGGGGCGCTTGATGAACTTCTGCACGCTCTTGCTGTATTTATTAAAGATGGCATTGTAGCTGACAGTGTAAGCCTTCTTCGTGTAATAGGTCAGTGACTTCTTTTTATCTTCCTTCTCCGACATCTTCAGCATGATGGCGCAGAGGGCGGGACAGAGCGTCAGGGCCGACACGCACGACAGACCGACCGATGAGGCGATGGTGACGCCAAACTGGGTAAAGAACGTGCCCGACGTACCACTCATGAAGGTCACAGGGATAAACACGGCCATAAACACCAAGGTACAAGAGATGACGGCTACCGACACCTCGCTCATGGCCTGACGAGTGGCTTCGCGGGCATCGCTGATGCCGCCTTCCATCTTCGCCATGACCGCCTCGACCACCACGATGGCGTCGTCCACCACCGTACCGATGGCCAGCACCAAAGCAAAGAGTGTCAGGATGTTGAGCGAGAATCCTGCCAGCGCAACGATGCCAAACGTACCCAACAGCGACACGATGATGGAGATAGAAGGAATAATCGTTGCCTTGATGTTTTGCAGGAAGAAGAATACCACGAGAATCACGAGGATGATGGCAATGATAAGCGTCTCTACCACGTTATGGATGGCCGCGAAGAGGAAGTCGTCGGAAGTCTGCATGGTGACAAACTCCAGTCCGGCGGGCATCGTAGCTTTCATGTCCTCACACATCTTCGTGATGCGGGCGTTCACCTCCGTCGCATTGGCGTCCGGTGCCTGGAATACCATGAGCAGCGTACCGGGTTGGCCGTTGATGTTCGACAGGAAGCTGTAGCTCTGGGCACCTATCTCCACCTCGGCCACATCGCCTAAGTGCAGCAGGTGACCTCCTTCGCTTGTCTTCAGGACGATGTCGTTGAACTCCTCGACGGTCTTCAGTGTACCCTTGTACTCCATCGAATACTGGTATTTGTTCTCCGACTGTTCGCCTAAAGAACCCGTAGCCGCCACAAAGCTTTGGCTGCTGATGGCAGCGAAGACGTCGTTCGGCTCCAAGCCATACTGGGCCATCACGTCAGGTTTCATCCAAATACGCAAGGCGTAGGTGTTACCCAGGCATTGTACGTCGCCCACACCGGTGATACGCTGCAGGCGTGGCTTGATGTTGATATCAACGTAGTTTGAGATGAAGTCATCATTATACTTGCCGTCTGTACTTCTCACCGCAAGGATGCGCAGGATGTTACTCTGGAGTTTCATCACCTGGACGCCTACCTTCGTCACTTCAGCGGGCAGCAGGGCCAGTGCCCTTGACACGCGGTTCTGCACGTTTACCGCCGCCATGTCGGGGTCGGTTCCCTGTTCGAAAAACACAGAGATGCTCACGTCGCCCGACGACGATGCCTTCGAGGTGATATAAGTCATGCCGGGCACACCGTTGATATTTTCCTCCAACGGCTGGATGACCGACTTCATAATCGTGTTAGCGTCGGCACCCGTGTAGGCGGTAGTCACCATTACCTGTGGCGGCGCAATGCTGGGATACTGCTCAATGGACAGCGACTTCATGCAGATGAAGCCCACCATAGCAATGACGATACTGATGGCGCACGCCATCACGTATCTGTTGATGAATATATTATTCTTCATATCTGTGCGGTAGCAAATTATTCACTTTACCCTATTCACTATTCACTTTTCCCTTCCTCAGGAAAGAGTACCTTCTGCCCTTCTTGCACATTATTGGCTCCGACGGTCACAATCTTGTCACCTACATTGAGACCGCTGGTCACGGCGAAGTCTTTACCGTTGCCGAAGTCCACCGTTGTCACTTCGACGGCTGTTGCCGTACTGTCAGCCTTCACCTTATATACCTGCTGTTTGTCCTGAAGCTTCACCACAGCCACCTGGGGTATCACCATCACGTCTTTCTCGCTCATCGGCAACACCACTGTACCCTGAACGCCTGAGAAGAGATGGCCGTCGGGGTTGGGGAAGGAAGCCTTTGCGCCCAATGAACCGGTGGCGGCATCGACCACGCCGGTCAGACTGGTGATGCGCCCCTTGTGCGGATATTCCGTACCGTTTTTCATCACGAAGGTTACTTCGGGCAGTTCGGCCATGTATTTGGCCTTATCCGCCTGAGTGGCACCAGACGAGACCGATGCCTCGATAAGCGCCTCGGTCACCGAGAACTCTGCATCCATGTTTGTGTTGCCGCTGACAATCGTCAGCTGCTTACCTGGTGAAACCTGATCGCCTGTGCGAACCGGAATCTCACCAATGAGACCTGACACAGGTGCTGTGATGGTACAGAAACCGAGGTTCACCTTCGCACGGTTCACCTGAGCACGTGCCTGAGCCACCGAGGCCTTGGCCTGCTTGTATGAGTTCTCTGAATTGTCGAGCATATAGCGGCTCACGATTTTCTTCTCAAACAGGTTCTTGTTCGATTCGTATTCCAGCTTCGCGCTGTTTTCCTGAGCCAGTGCGGCCTGCAGGTTGGCCTGTGCGGCCTCTAACTCCAGCTGGGCATTGCGCTGGTCGATGATGAAGAGTGTCTGCCCCTTCTTCACCAGCTGGCCTTCGCTGACGGCGATGTTCACCAACTGTCCGCTCACTTGTGGCATGATGGTTACGTCCGTCTGTCCCTTCAGTTTGGCACTGAACTTCACGGGCACCGTGATGTCTTGTTTCTCTACTGTCATCGTTTCAAACGATGTCTTCGTCTCCTTGGGCATGTCTATTCCGCACGCTGTCAGTCCAACGACTGCCGTGCCGATCATTGCTGCCCAGATCAAAGTTTTTTTCTGATTCATAATTTATTGTTTGTTTAAATAGTTGTTGTCATTCTTTTTTTGCGTTCTATTCATCGTTCTATCACAAATTATGTGGTGAGTACTAACACGGCGAGATTGATCATGCAGAGCACGACCAATGCGAAAAGTACATAGATGACCACCATGAGCCAGTGTTCGCCGAGCCATTCGTAGGCGGTGGCCAATCGCTCATGGCGATAGATGAAGTGAAGAATCGATGAGTATGGCTTCATACTACAGGAACATGAGTGTGGAGTGAATAGCCATGGCGCGGGTAAGACGGCGAGTAATGTCTGCCAATTTCCTCTCCTCGCGCTGGTTGGTGTCATATAGTCGGGAAATGACGATGCACAGCAGCGCACCTATGCCTGTAAGCAGGATTGTCAAAATCATTGTGATGTTCATATCTCTACGCCAGTTTTGATGGTTTCAGGAATTGCGATGCCTTTCTGCTTCAGCCGTTCGATCATCTCGGCATTCTCGCGGGTAAGCTGCTCGGTGAGTGCCTCGCGGTTGCGCATCTTCTCACGGCTGCGACGAATCTGCCACAACAGTACGGTCAGAATAACCGTCAGCAGCAGCACGATGACAGCAATGGTTAGTAGAATCTCGTCGGTTTTTTGCATATTGTTTTGTCTTTTGAATAAAGTCTTTACATTCAGTTAGCAAAAATACGATTTTCCCTGCATTTTTACAATAGAAAAGACAAATGGTCAAGTCGTTTCAGACAAATGGTCAAGTGACAGTGGGAAAAAGTCAATAAAAAGCCCCAAAGCACAGAGGCTTTGAGGCATCATTTTCTATATTTGACCTGTGGTCGAGCCTGCTCACGCTCGGCAGATTCCAGGCAAGCTTGGATCTGCTCTCGCTTAATCGCAGCCTTATTCGCTGTTGGCGCGACGGTATTGTGTGGGCGTAATCTGATACTTCCGGCTGAAGTAGCGGCTGAAGACGGAGGCATTGGAGAAGCCGGCCTTGGTCATGATGTCGCTGATGGACAGGTCGGTGGTGACGAGCAACTTGCTGGCGTATTCCAGGCGCAGGTCGTTGACGAACTGCGTCATGGAGTCGTATTTGCTGCCCTGAGAGAAAGCTGCGCCGACACGCTCCTTCGAGATGTGGAATTCGTCGATGATGGCTTGGCGGTCGAAAGACGGATTGAGGAACAACAGCCTGCGACTGACCTCATGCTCAATGTAATGGAAGAGTTCCTCGGGAGAAAGGGAATCAAGAGACCCATCCCCAGCCCCTCTCTGAGAAATTCTACGGGAAGGCGAGCTTTCTTGCGCTTCGTAGGTGCTCGGGCGCTTCGTGGAGGTCTCGGGAATGGGAGGGGAGTAGTTATTCGAGCTTGCAGAAGGCTTCTCGTCCTCGGAAGTGTATTCATCCCTCTCTTTGGGATAGTCTTCGGGTAGGCGAGTTCCGTTTGGGAAAGAGGGGGCGTTGGTAAGTCTTTCATACTTCTCCTTATACATCATCGCCTCCTTAATCTGTTGAGCCAGCACGCAGTTTTTCAACTGAGTCTTGTGCCATTGGCGGTCAGCGTACCACGCAAAGAAAAGTCCCAGCATGGCAAGGATGCCAATGAAGAAGGCCATCATTGTAATAAAGCGTTTGTCTGCCTTCTGCTTCTCAATCTCCTGCTGATGCTCGGCGGCGTGGAAGCGGGCGGCATAGAGGTGGGCCTTGCCCTGAAGCAGACGGCCGTTGAGGGTCTCGGTGAGTGTTTCATATTGCTCGTGCAGACGGAGACTCTCGGCATAGCGCCCCTGTGCCTTTGCTGCCTGGGCACGGTCGCGGAGGATATTAGCGTATGTAATGGTCATGGTGTCGCCCTGCTCTCGCAGACGGTTCTCATACTCATCGTAGGCCGCAGACATCTTATCGTATTCGCCCAGCAGACACCACGTAGGGGCTATCTCTAAACGGCCCTCCAAGGTCTTGGCAAAAGCGCACTGCTCAAAGAGACGTAGATAATGACGAGCGGCCCCGTCCAAACCATCCCGAGGGGAGGCTTTTGCATACGCATACGCCATATACATGTAGGCCTTGGCGCGGTAGAACTCGATGTAGTCAGGGCGTTGCTCCTCCTTCACCTCACGGTAGGAGCCGTCGTGGAATTCGTCGGGGTGCTGTTCGTAGTCGTCAAGAATATTGAGTAATGCTTGCGCAACGGGTGGTATTTCGCCATAGCGTCTCTCACTGGCTAACAAATTCTCTTTACGTCTCAGGGCGATGATGCTGGCATCCATCTCGTTGAATTTCCGTTTGCCACTAAGTTGGTTGATGACACTGTCAATCTTCGCCAACCCCTCATCGGCCTTACCAATATAGGAAAGAACCAAGCCTACCTCTGCCTCAGTGCGCAGTGCCTCGGTCTCTTCGCCTTGCTGCCGGCAGAGGTCTATCAATTGCATCGACCAGTGGATGGTCTGCTCGTCATCACGATGCAGGCGACAAGCAGAGATCAGCATCTCAAGCACGTCTTGCCGCGTCGCCAAATTAGTTTGCATCACATCCAATGCCATCAGCCTTTCACCGATGATGATGGCCGAATCGAGCAGCATGCTATCTTGTGACTGTGTATAGATTTTGGCCCGCATCAGATCGGCATGGTAGTCGGGTATCAAGCCCTTCGTATTGAGCGAGATTCCCGCTGACACGCCTGCCCGTAGCTTTTCAACCATCAGCATTGCACTATCTGGCGACTCGTTAGCCGCCGTCAGCACCCGTTGATAATGGTTTGCAATATCATCAGGATTTGTTGCCTGCTTCATCTGGGGCTGCTGGCAGCCCACCGTCAGAATGGCTGTTATGACAATATCTAATATGTAAATGAAAAATGACTTTCGCATCACACAATCAATATACAGGCTGCAAATTTACTCATTTTTCTCGAATTATATCACAAGAATCTCCATTTTTATCTTTTTTCACCCTTGTCAGCAGCAGAGCCGATTGATGACAATTGGCCGTACTTGCTTTCAAAACTACATAAAAACAATGATTCCACTCTCCTTCGGCCAAAATCTGCAAGGGAGAGTGGAATAGTGTCCGTTTTTGGAAACAAGCAGAAAACGGATTGTTGTGAACTATGGTATTGAGAAGGAATGCCACATAAAAGGATGCCGTTTGGCTTACTTGAAAAGATACTGCGCAAACTCATGCAGGGACTTGCGCCACACCTGCCACTCATGGTCGCCGGGATAGGAGCTGAAACGTACTTGCACACCTCCATCACGCATCTTCTCTACGATGTTGCGGGTGTAAGATATACGGGGGTCTTGCTCTCCGCAACTGAGGAAGAACACGTTGAACTGCTGGTTGAACGTCTGGGTAT
>Ga0326512_10000838_pt1 | contig 25899 bp, 39 predicted proteins | sample 1_2617_0518_D_FD_203652 | JGI IMG/M metagenome (GOLD analysis project Ga0326512, IMG submission 203652) | Bovine rumen microbial communities from UC Davis, California, United States - 1_2617_0518 | ecosystem: Host-associated > Mammals > Digestive system > Stomach > Rumen | place: USA...
TAATAAATTCACTACTGATGAGATTGTATCTATGAGAGACAGTCTTGAGAAGGCTGTTGAAAGGCAACTTAGAGCCACTCTTAATAAGGAAGGATTCCAATTAGAGCAACTTACCTCAGGATTAAAGTACCCACAGACTATTGTTGATGCAGTAAATGCCAAGAATAAAGCAGTACAGGAAAGTCAAAGAGCACAGAATGAGGTTGCTGTAGCAGAGGCTGAGGCTAGAAAGCTGGTAGTTGCTGCTCAGGCAGAGAAAGAAGCTAATGAGCTTAAAGCTAAAGCATTGACTCCTGCAGTCCTACAACAGATGTGGATTGAAAAGTGGGATGGCAAGCTTCCTACTGTTACTGCTGGAAATCAGATGATTATGGACATTAGTAAGTTTAAGTGATATGAGTACAGTTTCAATTGTGTGTTATGTAGCAGTGGGTATATTATTACTCACTGTTACAGCTTTCGTTGATAGGCATACTTACTTTACTAGGTTCTATATGGATGGTTTTGTGGCTGACTTAAACCGTCCTGTGCCTACTCCTTTATGTGTCTGGATAGTCTTAGTTATAGCATATAGCATTCCAGTGTTTAATGTTTGCATCTTTATATTAGGAGCTGCTATATGGGGTATGTCTGCCCTTAGTAATGAGATTGCCTTTGGTAATTCACCTAAGTGGTTGGTAAATTTAGTGGATTTTTTAACTAAACCGACAAAATTATGAGTAGTACAATAAAATATCCTATAGTATTTTTTGTAGGTATGACTCTTGGTGCATTATGTATTCTATGGGCAAATTTTCTGGATAAAGAAGCTGACAGGAGAGCTGCTGAGGAGGTTCTTGTAGAGGAATTCAATGATGAAGATTCCATTAGTATTAGATGGAAACAGAATCATTTTATCCTTAATGAGGAAAACCTCTATCATGAGTTAATAGCTCAGGATGTAGATTTTCCTGAAGTAGTATTGGCTCAGGCTGTTCTTGAGACTGGACATTTCAAGTCTTATTCTTGTGTTCAGAGAAATAATCTGTTTGGGCTTAAGAACAGAAATGGCAGTTATATGACTTTTGAGCATTGGACTTTAGCAGTAGCCGCCTATAAGAAATACATACAGAAGTATAAGAGTCCTCCTGCTGACTATTACAAATATTTAAATGATTTGGGATATGCAGGAGACCCTAATTACACTGCAAAACTTAAAGAAATAGTAAATAAGAAATGACAAGAGAAAAAGTAAGGGATGAGATACTTAAACTAACTAATCCCAACATATTATGTGAGTTACCAACATCTTTCGGAAAGACTAAAGTAGCATTGGATTTGATGCACTCAAGATTTCCTTCTCTCGAATTTGCAGATTCTGTACCTCCAGTTAAAATACTTATTGTAGTGCCTAGAGTAGTCCTTATTGATAACTGGAAGGAAGAGTTCGTTAAGTGGGGATATGAAAGGTATCTCTCTTATGTGGAATTTGTTACTTATGTATCTTTTCCTAAGAAAGCTGGCAATTGGTCACTTATTATCTTTGATGAGGCACATCATTTGTCAGAGAGATGCAGAGAGGCTCTTCAATATTTTACTGTAAGTAATAGTATTATGCTATCTGCTACAGTAAGTTATAATATGAGAGCTGCACTTAAGGCTGCTTTCCCTGATTTATATGTGTACAAAGTGTCCACAAAGCAGGCTATTAGTGAAGAGATATTACCTGACCCTAAGGTGTATCTTATCCCTCTTTCTCTGGATAGAACTCAAACCAACTATCAAATTATCAAGAATCCTCGTCAAAAGATAGAGATAAAACTCTCTTATGCTGAGAAGTGGAAATATGCTGGTGTAAAGAACAGAAGGATAGTAATCAATTGCACTCAAAGACAATATTATGATGATATGTCAGCTATGATTACTTGGTATAAGAAAAAGATGTTCAATGAAACATTCAAGAATCTTTTCCTTCGTAAGTCTGGAGAGAGGTTGAAATGGCTTAGTGACCAGAAGCTTGCCTATATTAAATCTCTTCTAGACCATCTTGATAACCAGAGAACCCTTACTTTCTGTAATGGAATTCCACAGACAGAAGAACTTGGAAAATATTGCATAAACAGTAAGAACAAGTCTTCTGAGGAAAATCTGCGTAAGTTTAATAAGGGGGAGGTCAACCATATTACAGCCTGTAATATGCTGGATGAAGGTATGAATCTAGTAAACTGCAGAGTTGGAGTCTATGCTATTCTTAATAGCTCAGACAGAATGATTAAGCAGAAGCTAGGAAGATTACTCAGACATCCTGACCCTATCATTATTATTCCATATTTCAGAGGCACCAGAGATGCGGAATTGGTTGATAAGATGTTGGAGGATTACAATCCAGAGTTGGTAACAACAGTAACTAATTTAACAGATATAAAACTATAGATTATGAAAAAGAAAGTAAAGAAGAAAAATCTTTTAGTGGTGGTAGGAAAATCTATGATTTTCCGTCATGAGGCTAATGAGGAGCACAATGAGATAACTGTAGCTAAAGTACAGTATGCTATCCCTATGTCAAATATTACATTGGCTCTCTTCCCAGAAGTTTTGGCTCAAGTTAAGAAGATGTCTACAGGATTCCCTGAGGCAGACATTTCCTTCAACTACAATCACAATTCTCCAGCTTTCCTGTTTACTTGTAAAGGTATGACAGAAAGGAGAGGAGATGACACACCTAATCAGGAATTGGGTGACAAGATTGCATTGGCTAAGTGTGAAATTCAGGCATGTAAGATAGGTCGTAAGATTATGGCCACTATCTCCAAGGTCCTCAAAGAGGAAGCTGAGTATGCTCTTTCTGTTTCTGAATTCTACGGTAATCAGGTTAATAGAGGACTTTCTTATATACAGAAGCAGTAATTACTATGGCTACGAAGTTATATATTGATGTAAAAGAATGCGAAAAACTAAAAGTTCCTGTAGATACTGCACTCTATATAGCTTCTCTCTATCTTGGTAAATTAATCACACCAGATACATTCCAAGATGTCTGCTCCAGAGGATTAATTGAATTTGATGGCTTTACTTTAAAAAGGGAGCCTATTAATGCTAGATTGACTCCTACTGGAGCAAATTTAATAGAAAGTATATTTCTGAATAGTGAATTTCAGCTTCCTGGTTCTGACGAAGATAGGTTTGATAAGCTGGCTAAGAAAATGCAAGAGCTTTTTCCTACAGGCAGAAAACCTGGGACTAAGCTTATGTGGAGAGATAGCCAGGCTATAATAGCTAAAAAGCTTAAAACTATAGCAAAGAAGTATGATGCAAAGTTTACCGATGAGCAAGCATTAGAGGCTACTAAAAAGTATGTAGAATCTTTTAATGGAGACTACCAGTTTATGCAGGTCTTAAAGTACTTCATTTGTAAAAGAAATAATATTACTGGGGATGAAACTTCCCAACTTCTTAGTTACATTGAGAATGTGGGGCATGAAGAGGAACTTAATGAAAGTTGGAGGGATGCTGTAAGATGAGTTTGCGAGAAGAAACTAATCAGATGCTCAGAGCAAGACAGCAGAGAATCCTTAATGGAGGAGTAAATACTATTCCTTCTCCTTTTGAAAGATTTTCAAGAGATTTTTTAGGATGGGAGCAATCCACCTATTATATTGTCACGTCTTTTACAAAAGGTGGTAAAACACAATTAGTTTCTCACTTGCTCTTTGAAGCACTTATGTATTGCTACTATAATGAGAAGACTACTGGAGTGTCTGTGAAGATAATCTATTTCCCATTAGAGGAAACCAAGCAAAGGATAATGACTAGATTTTATTCTTGGCTACTCAATAGGCATTTTAATATAAGGATAAGTCCTTCAGATTTGAGGAGTTCTGATAACAAGAAGCCTGTGCCTGAATCTATACTTGAGAAGATAAATTCTGACGAGTTTGTGGATATTGTAGATTACTTTGAGGAACATGTTATATTTTCAGAGGAGTCTAATCCTACAGGTATGTATAAATTCTGTAAGCAATATGCTGAAGAACATGGCAAAGTAATTAATAAGACTGTTAAAATCAAGGATGAATTAGGATTAGAGAAGGAAGTAAAAGCCTTTGACAAATATATTCCTGATAATCCTGATGAGTATGTCTTAGTACTGGCAGACACAGTAAACCTTATTCAGACTGAAAGGGGCTTCACCAAAAAGCAGGCTATTGATAAATGGAGTGAATATTGCATTCTTATCAGAGACAGATATGCACAATCTCCTATTAATATTCAGCAGCAAAATACTGACAATGAGTCTATTGATAGTGTAAAGCTTAACAGAACAAGGCCTACTACTGCAGGATTGGGAGATAGTAAATACACTTCTCATGATGCCAATATTGTGCTTGGTGTATTTAGTCCTTTCAGATTTGGTCTTAAAGAGTATCTTGGTTATCCTATTGACAGATTCAGAGACCATTTCAGAACTTTGGAAGTCTTGGTAAACAGAGATGGAGAACTAGGAGGAATTATAGGATTGTTCTTTGATGGAGCTACCTGTAATTGGGCTGAACTTCCAAGGCCTGAGAATACGACAGAAATGGGGCAAGTGTATTCCTATTTAAAACATATAGAATAGTAGTATTACAGAGATTAATTATAAAAGAAAAAAAAAACAATGAGTAGAATTTTAGTTTTGGCAAAGTCAGGCTTTGGTAAGACTTTCAGTATGGGTAAGGTAGATGCTTTAGGTCATATAGGACTTGACCCTAAAGAAACCTATGTTATCAGTGTTACCTCAAAGCCTTTGACATTCCCAGGAAGTAGAGAACTCTATAAGACCACCCCTATTAATAATATGGGGGGAGGTAACAGAGTTATTACCAACAATCCTGAGCAAGTAGCAGTGGCTATAGAGCAACTTTTGCAGAGTCCGTTTAAGAATATTGTAGTAGATGATTTTAATTATCTCATGCAGGATTATTATATGGATAATGCTCTGAAAGGAGGTTGGGACACTCCTAAGAAGATAGGATACTTTATGGGTAAGATATTCTCTGCCATTGAGAAGTATGGAGATTCTGACAAGAATATCATAGTACTTGCTCATGGTGAGGAGGTACCTCAGCAGGATGGAAGAGTCTATCTCAAGATGAAGACAACAGGAAAGATGGTGGATGAATATGTCACCCCTGAAGGAAAGTTTGATGTCACTCTTGTAGGTAGAAGTCGCTTTGATACTGGCTCTAAAAAGGTTATTAAAGAATTTATTACCAATGAGGATGAATTTACTTCATCTCCTAAGTCCCCTTATGGTATGTTTGAGGATTTGTACATTCCTAATGACCTTGGTAAAGTAGTTGCCAGTGTAAACAAATACTACAATGGATAGGGAAAGGTGCTTAGACCTTTTGAAAAAGGCTTATGGAATAGGATTAAAAGGAAGAGGACTTGAATACAAGGAGATGCAGGAACTCTTAGAAGCCTATGTTTTAGACAATGGGCATGAGGATAAGATACAGTATATTCCTCAATTTATACAACACCCTCTTATAGAGAGAGTCTTAAGGATTATATTTGATTACTACATACGTAAATATCAAATTTATTCTATTGAACGTCCTAATCCTAACAGCCTAGCATTTTCTCCTAATATTATTTTGTTTTATTAACCAATATTCATTTTAATTTCATTTAATTTTTTATTAACATTATGAAAAAGGAATTTTCAAAGTTTTTCATTGCCAGTCTTAAAAGGACTGCACAGAATGTTTCTCCATTAGTAAGGAGAAAGCAGAAGCTTCAGGCAGAGATTGCAGACAGAGAAGCAGAGTTAGAGTCTATTCAGAAGCAGCTGGAGACCTATGAGGCTCCTATTAAGGAAGCTACTGGAGGTTATGGTACTGAGGACCTGATTGTAAGAACTGTAGAAGTTACTGACAAGACTGACAAGGATGGTAAGCCAATAAAGAGCACCAAGTGGAACCTCAAGTATCCAGACACTATAATTCCTCCTGTTGAGGAGACAGCAGATGCTGGTATGGAAATGGCTCCTGAGACAGCAGAGAGTGTAGAGAACATAGAAGCAGAGGCAGCAGATGCTGAGGAGGCATACATGGCTGCTAATAGTATTAACTCAAACATTAATGGTTTATAATTATGGCATTTGGACAGGGACAAATAAGTACAGAGGGTAGTGGAGTAAAGAGATACATTGGAGTAGCTAGTGTATTTGTCTTAGGTGTTAATCCCCTCAAGGAAGAATTAGAGAAGCTTTATGACCGCACATTGGATAATGCTCCTGAGTATGTAGGTGAAGTAGATATTAATGGTACTAAGGTACCTCAGGTAAGAATTGACTTTATTGTCAAGGCTGACCCAGATAAGTATCTTGATGCCAACAATCAGCCTCTCAATTTTGTAAGTAAGGTATCTCTTTTCTTAAGGAAAGCGTACAGGTATAACAAGGATAATACCAAGGTTCAGGTTATTGACAAATATGGTAGGACTGCTTGGGTAACCGTTGAGCAGGCTAAGGCTCATGAGATTCCTGTATACAGCAATGGTCCTGCTAATATTGACAAGGATTACAGACCTGCATATGTAGGTGAGGAGGAGCTCATTAAGTTCCTTATTGCATATCTTAACATTTCATCTTGCCAGAGGTATATTGATGGAAAGTGGGTGCTGAATGATGCTGACAAGTTGTCTGACAGTGAAGCACAGCTTGAGCATATTGAAGACTACTTCAAGGGAGACTTCAGTGAGCTTAAGACTATCATTGGCTATCAGCCTAACAATAAGGTAAAGGTACTCTTTGGTATTAGGAATACAGATGACAACAAGCAGTATCAGACAGTATACACAAGGATGTTCCTTAAGAATGCAGTTTCTGATTACAGCAAGCTGGATAAGGATGTAGCTCAGACTAAGGAGTCTGGTGCTTTATCTAGTTCAGAGTTTGACTGCACAGAGTTGCATGAGTATGTTATAGAGAGCACTAACTTCTCTTCACCAGAAGATGACCCACTTGGAGGAGGTTCTACTGCACCATCTCCTTGGGCAGCATCAAATTAAAAACTGTAAAAATTTACGTAATACATGGCATTTAGTACTGGGAAAGACTCAATATCTTTTGATGAAATCACTAGCAGGGTAACTGATGCAGACTTGGTTGCCTACTATCTTGGAGTAGTAGAAATCCCCTGCTTTATCAATAGCCCTTTAAGACGTGATGAAAAACCTTCTTTCGGCTTATATTCAAAAGATGGAAAGAGAATTTACTGGATTGACTTAGCCACAAGAGAAGGAGGAGGTATTTATGACCTCCTTGCTTCTATGTGGAATTGTAGTTATAAGGAAGTTCTCACACGAATACAAAAAGACATTAAGAAATTTACTACAGGAGCCAAGATTGATACATATACTCCTTGTGCTATCAGGGATATTACTTCTCATAGAAGTAATAATGACCTACAGTGCAAAGTCAGAGAGTGGAGACAGTATGATATTGATTATTGGGCATCTTATGGTGTACCTCTTGAATGGCTTAAGTATGCCGAAGTCTATCCTATTTCCCATAAGATAGTAATATCAGATGGGAAAAAATATGTATTTGGTGCTGATAAGCTAGCTTATGCTTTTGTGGAGCATAAGGAAGGCAAGGTTACTTTAAAAATTTATCAACCACTTAATAAATCAGGGAGAAAATGGGCAAATAAACATGATAGAAGTGTCATTAGTCTATGGACTAAGATTCCTGAGAATGGAGACCAGATTGTTATCTGCTCTTCCTTAAAGGATGCTTTATGTTTGTGGGCTAATACAGGAATCCCAGCAATAGCTGTCCAGGGAGAAGGGTATAGTATGAGCAATACTGCCGTCACAGAGCTAAGGACGAGATTCAGGCATGTCTATATCTTATTTGATAATGATGAGACTGGGCTGAAAGATGGAGAGAAACTTGCAGAACAAACAGGCTTCACTAATCTGGTACTTCCTCATTTTGATGGAGGAAAAGATATATCAGATTTGTATAAGTCTGTAGGTAAACAAGAATTCACTAGAATTATTCTTGACATCTTTAACCCTCCTTATATAGACAGTGAAGAAGACCCATTTATCTTACCATTTGATTAAGTAAACACATTTAGAATTATGACTAGACAAGAGTTGTATAAGAAGGTCAAGGAACTTGGTATATCCAAGGAAATTGAAAAGAAATTCGGTCAGAATTTCACAAGAGTGAGTAATGTAAACCTTGAGGGCTTTATTAACAGCTATAAGGCAAAGAAGTCCCCAAGTAAGAAGAGTGCTCCTAAGAAGAAGGCAGATGAGACAGTGGCTAAATTATTTATTAAGTTAGTCAGCCTTCTTCAGTTGAAAAAGTACTTAACTGCTGCAGAAGCAGATGAAGTACTTAAGATGCTTTAACACTAATTAAGGAGAGGTAAATTTTTACTTCTCCTTATTTTTTTTTAATTTAACTATGATAGTAAATACTGAATTAAGTCATGATGCAGACTACATAGGTGACATACAGGAAAACAGAGTAGGAATAGATAAGAGCAATGTAGGCTTTATTACTACTCTCTTGACTTCAAATCTGTATTCACGACCTCTTGAGTCTTTCTTCAGGGAAACTGTGTCTAATGCCTATGACTCTCATGTAGAGGCAGGAACTAATGAGCCTATACTACTTCTTATAGAAGATACTGATAAATATGCTACCTATCGAATTTCCATTAGGGATTATGGAGTAGGAGTCAGTCCTGAAAGGTTTGAGAAGATATATAGGAATATAGGTAGTTCTACTAAACGTGAGAGTAATGATTTTATTGGAATGTTTGGCATAGGAAGATTCAGTTGTCTTTCTTGTGCTGATGTTGCACATGTTACCTCTTATTATCAGGGAACTAAGTATTCCTATGTGATGTATAAGAATGGTGGAGGAATCAATATTGACCAGTTATCTGTCACAAAGGGTGATTATAAGAATGGGCTTGAGGTCTCTGTCACAGTCTATACATATAATGATAAGATAGAAAAGGCTCTCTTAGGCATATGTCTGTTTGATAAAGTGCATGTGTCATATAAAGGAGAAAACTCCAGCGTGAAATCTATAGTTGCCAGATATAATCACAGGACAATAGTACATTATAAGACCTTTTCACGTTGTTCCCTGTTATGGAAGTACGATAATTATTTTAAGGTAGGTAAAGTTTTATATGAGGGTACACCTGAAGGATTAGCTACTAGACAAGGTCTTATAGTTGACCTTCCTATGGGAAGTGTGGATATTACCCCTAACAGAGAAGCATTGCAGTACACTGCCTTTACAAACGATACTATTAAGACTCAGGTGGAGACAGTAAAGCAAGAATTACAGGACATTGTCAATACTACTGTAGGAGGGGATATGTCCTTACAATCCTTCTTTGAATACTTTGTTGATGGAAATGAGTACGTGGTTCCCTCTATTATTGATGAAGCTCAGCAAGTGTATGGAGCTACTAATGATGATGAGTTGCAGAAGGCCTTAGAACCACTTCGTGTAAACCCTGCTGATGTTCAGATAGACTTTTCCAAGACTACTATTGACGGAGAATCCCTACCTTCGGAATACTCCAGCTTTTTGAGGAATGTTGCTTACTATAGTATTCCTCCTGAGCTTATTCATAAAACACTTTCACCAAACAGGAATAGGGCAATTTTCCGACGTGATTTCCGTTATTTATTTTTGGGAAGATTTGTTTTAATAAACAAAGAGGATAAGGTTACTAAGCAAGTTACTTTACGCTATACCTCAGATAACTTATCCAGTTATGGAGTCATTCTTATCTATGAAGGACTTGTAAAGTTGAAGGACTTTATTAAGGGTGCGATTTATGGGCATAAGGCAGGTCTAGTCTTGGATACTCTTATAGACTTTACTTTCAAACATCTTGCTATTCAGTCAATGTCTAATGATTCAGTTCCTCAAAGTTATATTGATGAGTATAGGGACTTGCAGAAAAGTAAAAAGAAGAAGGTAGATACTCAAGGTTTGGCTATCAGAAGATACGTCTATGATGGATATAGAATATCCCGCTTAGACCATCTTCCTAAAGAAGGATTGGTCCTTTATACTAGTCATACTAAGGATGATTCAAACTTGCGAAAATTAAGTGACCTGCTACTTCGTAATGAGAGTATTGCTGCCGTAATCACTGTTAAAAAAGAAGCCATCAAGTTGCTGGAAGGTAACAAGAGATTTATGACTGTTGAGAAATTTCTCATTGCCAAAAATAAGATATTAACTAAGTATGTTACTTGTGCAGTCATACGAAAAAAGTTTGCCGATATAGGCAGTAAAGTGGATAACTTCAAATCTTTACCTATATGGAGACAGTTCCGTAAAAAGTATGAAAATGAGCTTGATATGACAGACTTTGCTGGATATAATAGTATGAGTGAAGAAATCCTAAAGTACTATGAAAGCAGGGGTTGGGTTAATCAAGCAGACATTGATGAATATTCACTTAATGCAGAGGAAGTAGGGGCTCTTACATATTGGCAGAACCTTGAAACTTATAAGTATAAGATTGTAAAGTTTATGGCTTATAAAAAGTATGGAAAGAAACCTAAGATTGGATTACGTTATGAACCTTTTAAAATAGATTAATATGATTGTATTTAGAAAAGCAGATTATGTACAGATTGAATTCTCTGATGGAAGCATTTTCAGCACAGATGAATGTACAGATTCTATGTGGGAGTTTATAAAAGCCCACAAAGAAGATGAAGAAGCAATCAAGAAGGAGTTTGTCAAAGACCAAGTAGACGGCTCTGCTCTTCTTGAAAAAGTACGAGAGTCTAGGATTCTCAATCTCAGAGGTAACTCTGTTTACATGCTCAGTGTTTCAGAGCTTAGTATTCCTGAGGATTTTGTAGCTAAGATTATAGAGGCAGAAGAGAAAGGAGATGAGGCAGAGCTTACCAAGTTCAAGAACTTCTGGACATTGGTATCTCTTAATCCTGATTCTAGAGTTAGGAATAACTTATTCTGGTTTATCAGAAAATGGGATATGCAGATTACTGAATCAGGTCTTATTATAGCCTACAGAAATGCTGACATCAAGAGTGAGGCTAAGTACTCTACTGATGAGGTAAAAACTATTATCAACACCTATTATCAAGAGAAGTATATTAATGGCAATAACCCTTATGAGATTACAGTAAAGGGACTTAACAAAACTCTTGGAGAAGCGTATGATGAGATTGTCAATGGAGGAGATTCTCCAGTTTATACAGACCAGCATAGTCATACTACTGAGATAAGATTAGGACATCCTGTGACTATGCCTAGAGAAGAGTGTGATGCTGAGCAGGAGCATAGTTGTAGCAGTGGACTTCATTGTGGGGCAAAGGGATGGCTTAAGCAGAATTACTTTGGTACAGTAGGCCTTCAGGTTCTTGTCAATCCTGCAAATGTAGTAGCCGTGCCTACTATAGATGACTATGGCAAGATGAGGACCTGTGAATATTTCCCTATTGCTATCATTGACTTTGATGAGTCTGGAGATGTTATAGAGGGACCTCACAGCCTGCATAATGATGTTGCATATCTTAGGGAAATAAGGTATGATGGCACTATCAACAATGAGGATATTGATGGCTATGAGATTGCCCAGTCCTTCCTCAATAGGGAAGCTATGTATGATAACATATTGGCTAGTTTAAATGAAGTTGAATGAGTATTTTGGGGATTGGCTGCAGGTCATTGATATTAATGAGCTTAATAAAGCTGTGTCTAAGTTGAACATTGTTTGTAAGACCAAACCTATAGCACCTGAGTATAAGGATGTCTTCAAGGCATTTACCTTATGCAATATGCGTGACTGTAAAGTTGTTTTTCTTGGACAAGACCCCTATCCCCAAAAGGGAGTAGCTACAGGAGTATTATTTGGTAACAAACCAGATACTCCTGTACTGTCTCCTTCTTTGGAGATAATAAAAGAAGCTGCAATTAACAATGAGATTTCTCATCCTCCCCTTAAGTTTGATGTTACCTTAGAGTCTTGGGCTAAACAGGGCATACTTATGTTGAATTCTGCATTGACATGTGAGATGAACAAACCTGGCAGTCATGCAATGCTGTGGAGACCTTTTGTAAGTAAGCTACTGCATAATCTTAGTAATAGCAGCCCTGGATTAATATATGTGCTATTCGGAGAGCAGGCGCAGACCTTTGAGCCTTACATAAATAAAAGGCTCAGTAGTATTATTAAGGTACATCATCCTGCTTATTATGCAAGGACTCACACTAAGATGCCCTATTGGGTATTTACCGAACTTAATAAGCAGGTAAAGTATAACTTTGGAGTATCTTTTAAATGGTATGAGGAAATATTAACCTGATTTACAATGGCAAATAAAAAGATAATAAATGCTACTGGAGTCAGTATTGCTGGTATAGACTTTAAGTCTAAGCTGGAAGGTTCTTTTTATAAAATTCTATTAGAAAATGGGATAACTCCTGACCATGAAAGCAGGGTTTTTGAGTTTGTTCCAAGACTCAGACCTTCAATCCCATTCTTCAATAGGGTAGGAAAGACATTCAAGTTGGAAATGAAGCCTTTACAGCCAATTACTTATACTCCCGACTTTACTTTTGAATATGATGGAATGCTGATTATTATTGAAGCTAAAGGATTTGAGAATGATGTGTTCTATCTTAAGAAAAACTTATTTAGAAGGCACCTGGAAAGTCTCAGTCAATATTCTATGTATTTTGAAGTAAGGACCCAGAAGGAACTTCGAGAAGTAATAAAGATTATTAAAATGGAAAGCCCTCAAGTACGAAAAATAAGAAAGCAGCTTCCTCATTTACCTGAAAAAGATATACCTCTAGGTAATAAATTTCTTCAAGATAGAAATTGGGAAGAGCTGCATAATCTAGTAACTTCCGCTATAAAGAGAGTGGAAAAGGCTACACTAAAGGGAAGTAACAAATATGCTGACATAGATTTAGCCTCTTTATATAACTTGGCATCTGATGTCCTAAACTACACAGAGTAATATGGAAGATATAAAGAACCTTTATGAGATTAGTTGGCAAGTAGATGAGCCTACCTATAGGGCAGATGAAGCACTATCCTACAGTACTATAGCTAAGTTTGCCAGAGAAGGCTTTAATAAGCTGGATTCCTTATTTGACAGGATAGAAACTCCTAGTCTTTCTTTTGGTAGTGCAGTAGATGCGCTTATTACTGGTGGTCAGAAAGAGTTTGATGCAGGCTTTATGGTGGCAGATTTTCCTCCTATTACAGACTCTGTAGAGAAAATGGTAAAGATATTGTTTGATGAATTTCATGTTACACATAGGACATTAAACGATATACCAGACATTGAAATCATAGGAAGAACTGAAACCTATAAGTATCAGCTTAACTGGAAACCAGAAACCAGAGCTAAGGTTATCAGAGAACAAGGAGGAGAATACTATGCCCTTATGTATGCAGCTAATGGCAGGAAGATACTTGACATAAAGACTATGGAACAAGTAACTGCTGCTGTTGAAGCTCTTAAGAACAGTCCTTCCACTAAGTTCTACTTTTCTCCTAATAATCCTTTCAATAATAAGATAGTAAGGGAATATCAGCTTAAGTTTAAGGCTACCTTAGATGGTGTAGACTATAGGTGTATGGCTGACTTGCTGTTGGTCAATCATGAAGAAAAGACAGTATATCCTATAGACCTTAAGACAAGCTCCCATACTGAGTGGGATTTCTTTGAGTCTTTTGTACAATGGAGGTATGACATCCAGAGTAGGCTATATTGGAGAATAATAAGAGCCAATATGGATAAGGACCCTATATATAAGGACTATAAGCTTGCTGACTACAGATTTATAGTAGTAAACAGATATACCCTTACTCCTTTGGTTTGGAAATTTGAAGATACTCAGAAGACAGGCACTTTACTTTATGGTAAAAACAAGCAGATTGAACTTAGGGACCCTGAGAGTATAGGGCAAGAGCTCCATAATTATCTCTCTTCAAGACCAGCAGTACCAGTTGGAATAGAGACAATGGAAAGTAACAGTATTACAGAATGGTTAAATAACATAAGCTAATGGACGTAATAAAAAGAGATGGAAGAAAAGAACCTTTTGATGTCAAAAAGATACTCAATGCAGTAAGAAAGGCATATAAAGCTTCTAAATTAACTATGTCTCCAGAAGTAGAGACAGCTTTGAAGACTCTTTTCACAGTAGGAGACACTATTGATATTGAGGAGATTCAGGACAAGGTGGAAGAGGTTCTCATGCATGATAACCCAATATTGGCAAAGTCTTTTATCCTCTATAGACATAAGCATAAGAGGAATAGGGATTGGGTTAATGAAAAAATGGCTTTTATACAAAGGTATAAAGAGTCAGGAAATACTGCAGACGCTACTATTGATGACAATTCTAATGTAGCTAGTAAGAATATAGGTATTCTAAATAATGAAATTCATAAACCTGATAATATTGATATTAGCAGGGGTATGATAGTGAGGAAACTCAAAGAGCTATATCCAGATTTTGAATCTAAAACCTATATTAAGGATTTAGAGCATCATATTATATATAAGCACGATGAGTCCAGCTTTGCTGGAGCAGTAGCTCCTTACTGTTGTTCTATAAGTATGTATCCTTTCCTTAACAATGGTATTAAGGATTTAGGAGGATTATCAGCATCTCCGAAGAACCTTGATTCCTTCTGTGGAATGTACATCAACCTTATATTTGCAGTAGCTTCTCAATTTGCAGGAGCTGTAGCCACTTCTGAGTTCTTGGTGTATTTTGATTATTTTGCAAGAAAGGAATGGGGAGATAACTATTACCAGAAAGGAGATGTTGTAATAACTTCTGAGCATTGTCACAGGAAGAAGACTATCAAGAGTCAGATACACCAGTATTTCCAGCAGGTTATTTATAGTATTAACCAGCCTGCAGCAGCTAGAGGTATGCAGGCTGCTTTTGTCAATTTCAGTTATTTTGACAAGCCATTCTTTGATGGTATGTTTGGTACATTCTATTTCCCAGATGGCACACAAGCTAAGTGGGAATCAGTTAAATGGCTTCAGCAGGAATTCATGCAGTGGTTCAATCAGGAGAGACTTAAGACTATCATTACTTTCCCCGTAAACAAATCTGCGGCATAGTAAAGTAATTTACTATGAAAACCTCTTTAATTGCTGAAAAATCTGGTATAAAGTTTGGAAATGTGAAAAATATTTTGTAACTTTGCATCAGATAATTAGCAGCCAAGATTAGATATGAAAGAAATTTGGAAAGAAATTAAAGGCTATGAGGGAGCTTATGAAGTGAGTAATTTAGGTAACTTCAGAAGTAAAGATAGAAAAGTTCCTTGTAGATGGGGAGGTTCAAGGACCTACCCAGGAAAGTCTCTTAAGACAGAAACTATTGTCGAAGGGTATCAAAGAATAGTATTAATGAAAAATGCTATCAAGAAAAGGTATATGTGCCACAGGTTAATAGCCGAAGTATTTATACCTAACCCAGATAATAAGCCATTTGTAAATCATAAAAATGGTGATAAAGCAGACAATAGGGCTTGTAACCTAGAATGGTGTACTCAATCAGAGAATGAATTACATTCTCATAGAAAACTAGGTAACACCATGAAAGGTAAGACTTTCTCCAGAAAAATATTATGTTTATCAGATAATATACAATATGCATCAATGTCTGACACTGTAAAAAGTATAGGTAATAATGCTTGTATAGAGGGTCTAAAGAAAGCAATAAAAGCTAATAGACTTTATCATGGTAAATATTATTCTTTTATCTAATAAGGTTCAGAGACTATCCCTTATGGGAGTACACTCAAGTGAGTGGAAATGGGAGGCATCCTAATTTTAGGATGGTGATATAGTCCAATCTCATAGGTGACTATGAGCAGTTCATAAGAGAACGACATAAGATTAACGAACTTATGTGAATACAATGGGAATCAGTAACTTTATTATATAAAGATGGAAAGTTTGAGGATGAGGAAATGGCTAAGTTTGTTGCTGAAGAGTATGCAAGAGGCCATAGTTTCTTTACTTATATCAGTGATAGTGTAGATAGTCTGTCAAGTTGTTGTAGGCTTAAGAATAAGATACAGACTCATGAATTTAACTTTACCAATGGTAACATGGGTGTAGAAACTGGCAGTAAGTCTGTCATCACCCTTAATCTCAATAGGATAATACAGGATTATTGTCGTGCAGCTAAATATGGCAAAGGAGCATATGTTAATCATGAGAATGATAGGGAAGTTCTCAAGGCTGGTGTCAAGGAGTATCTTATTGAGATTCTCGAAAGAGTGTATAAGTATCATCATGCCTATAATGAACTATTGTGGGATATGTATGATGCTGATTTACTTCCTGCATATAAAGCAGGCTTTATTGCCCTTAATAAACAATACCTTACTATAGGAATTAATGGTCTGAATCAAGCTGCTGAATTTTTAGGTATAGAATGTACTGACAATGAGGAATACAAAGAGTTTTGTCAGATGATATTCAGTACTATTAAGGAGCAAAATACTCTTCACAGTACCACTAAAGGCCATAAATTAACTTTTAATACAGAGTGTGTGCCTGCCGAAGGACTTGCAGCTAAGAACTACAACTGGGATAAGGAAGATAAATATTGGGTGCCTAATGACACTAATCTGTATGCTAGTTATATCTTTAAGCCTAATGACCTCAACACATCTGTATTAGAGAAGATTAGACTACATGGTAGAGAGTATATAGGTGATTTCTTGGATGGAGGTTCTGCTGCTCATTTAAATCTTGACCATCATCTTGATAAAGAGCAGTATACAAAGTTACTGCATTATGCTGCAGAGAATGGTTGTCAGTATTTCACTTTCAATATTCCTAATTGTGAGTGTGAAGATTGTGGATTCATAGCTAAACAGCCATTTGAGGTATGCCCTAGATGTGGTAGTAAGAATGTAAGTCTGTGGGACAGAATCATAGGCTACCTTACTAAGATTAAGAATTGGTCTAAACCAAGAAGAGTAGAGCAAAAAACAAGAGTATATAATGCTGAAATACGTTGAAGTACAAGTAGGTTTTAGTGAAGTTCCTGAGGAGATAGCCTTATGTATAAACATAAGTGGTTGCCCCATACATTGTAAGGGGTGCCACTCTCCTCACCTTTGGAAAGATATAGGTAAGGAGCTTACCACAGAAGCATTGAAAACGCTCATAGCTAGAAACCCAGGAATTACATGTGTTGCCTTTATGGGAGGTGATACCAATCCTGATGAGATAGAAACTTTAGCTAAGTGGGTAAAAAATAAAACTGGATTAAAAGTATGTTGGTATAGCGGAAGAAGGACTCTTACTCTTAATAATAATTTTGTGATAGCTTATGACTATTTCGATTATATTAAGGTAGGACCTTATGAGGAAGATAAAGGAGGTCTTAATGAGCCAACTACTAATCAAAGATTTTACAAAGTTAAGCATGTGTGGGAAAATGATTTGGCATTTAACATGCTTGAAGATATAACATTTAAATTTCAAAGAAAATGAAACAAATAATAAAAGTAAAAGTATTGACTGAAGGATGTCTTCCTGAAATAACACAGGATGGGGATTGGATTGACCTTAGAGCTGCTGAAGACCTTCATATTGAGGCTCCTTATGCAGTATCTAGGACTAGAAAAGGTGGAGAAAGTTCTAGGAAGGTAATGTTTACACATAAGTATATACCTTTGGGAGTAGCTATGCAGCTTCCTGCAGGTATGGAAGCAGTAGTAGCTCCTAGAAGTTCTTCTATAAAGAACTTTCACTTTATTCAGCCTAATTCTCCTGCTGTAATAGACTGTTCTTATTGTGGTGATAATGACCAGTGGTATGGCTCAATTCTGTGTGTAGGGGATGTTGATATAAAGAAGGGAGATAGAATCTGTCAGTTTAGGATTCAGCTGTCACAGAAGGCAACAGTAGCACAGAAGTTAAAGTGGCTGCTCTCAGATGGTGTTGAAATTAAGGTTGTAAATTCTCTGGATAATCCTAACAGAGGAGGACTGGGACATAGTGGAATACAGTAATGGAAATTTTATTTAAGTTTGCAATAATTATATTAGGAGTGTATTTATTGGCCTGTCTTCTGAATAAGATAGAAGATTATTATAAGAATAAATCCTTAATTAAGTTGTCATTTGCTACTACTTTGGAAGAACTTAATCTTCCAATAGTCACTTTGATGAATAATGGCCAAAGTTTTAATTTCCTTGTAGATACAGGAGCCTCAGTGTCCATAATAGATTCTAAGGCTTTAAATGCTCTAAAGCATACGAAGTTGTCTAAAGAAGGAACCTCTTATGGAATTGATGGTAATATTATTAATTCCTCTTATGTTAAAGTTGATTTATTTTACAAAGATGTTAAATTCTCAGAAGAATTTCAAGTATTAAGAATGAACGCTTTTGATAATATACAAGAGGCTAATCATATCAGTCTTGTAGGAATACTTGGAAGCTCCTTCTTGAATGAGAATAAATTTACTGTAAATTTCGAGGAATTAATGCTAGTTTTTAATAAAAATATCTCTAAATAAAAATTAAGAAATGATATTTTTAGTAACTAGACAACAAGAACTATTTGACTCTGATATTTATAAAGTAATAGGAGTAGAGGAGAGTTTATCTCTTCTCTCTCCTCTTACTATTGTCGGAGTAGATACTGAGACCAGTGGATTAGACTGCCATAAGGATACTTTACTTTCTCTTCAGTTAGGTTGCTATGATTTTCAAGTTGTTATAGACTGCAAGACTATTGACATACAACTATATAAAGAGTACTTAGAATCAGACCGTTTACTCCTTTTTTGGAATGCTCGGTTTGATTTAAAATGGCTTTATAAGTATGGTATTGTGCCTAGAAGAGTGTATGATGGTTTCTTGGCTGAGAAAGTCATGTGGCTTGGCTATCCTATAATATTGTCTCCTGAGAAATGGGAAACAACCAGAAATCCACGATATGATTATGTTCCTGCTGACCCTAAAAGGAAGACTAATGCTTATTATAAATTGCAGATGAACCTCAAGAAAGCAGGAGAAATGTATATAAATGTGGAACTGGACAAGTCTATCAGAGGGCAGATTATCTATAAAGGATTAGTAGGAGAGACCATTGAGTATGCGGCTTTAGATGTAAAGTATCTTGAAAGAATCAAAGAAGAGCAGTATAAGCTCTTAGTAAGAGGAGGCTATATTACGGCAGTTGATTATGTAAACAGGTTTGTATTGTCTCTTGCATATATGGAGTTTTGTGGAATAAAGCTTGATGAAGACAAGTGGGAGAAAAAGATGGAGAAAGACCGAGTAAAGTTAGATGAATGTAAATCTAAGTTAGATGCTTGGCTGATTGAAAACATGCCTGATTCTCCTTATGTCTATATTAACAGGCAAGGCGACTTGTTTACTGGATTTGATACTACTCCTCAGGTTTCTATAAATTGGAAAAGCTCCAAACAGGTTATTCCTGTGTTTAAACACTTTGGGGTTGATGTAACTGTTATAGACAGGGATACTAAGAAGGACAAGGACAGTATAGATGCTAAGGTGTTGGCTCCTCAGAAAGACAAGTGCAGTCTTATTCCTTTGTATATTAAATATAAGGAAATGGAGAAACTCTGTAGTACTTATGGAGCGAATTTTCTCAAGCAGATAAATAAGGACACAGGAAGACTGTATACTAATTATAATCCATTAGGAACTGATACTTGCAGAATAAGTTCAGGAGGAAAGGATAAAGCAAACAGGATAGAGTATATTAATATGCTCAATCTTCCTGCTGATGCTGAAACCAGAGCTTGCTTTGTGGCTGAAAAAGGTAATAAGTGGATTAGTATAGACTATTCTGGACAAGAAAGCTTTATTATGGCTGACATGGCTAATGATAAAGCTATGATTAATGAGCTTACCTATGGAGAGAAAGACCTTCATACTCTGACTGCAAAGATTGTATTTCCTGAGATTCCTAAGGATATGCCTGTTAAAGAAGTAAAGAAGAAGTTTCATGATGAAAGACAGAAGGCTAAAGGCTATGAGTTTGCATTTAACAAAATCACTATATTTATATAACAAATTAACTTAAACTGTTGTGTATCCTAGATATTTGTCGTATCTTTGCATTTAACAAAAATTAGCTAGATATGAGAAATATTGAAAATTACATTAAAAACAGGGAAAATCCTTTTATGTGTTTGAGTCCTGAAGCAAAGTATTGGATTGGCTATATATTTGCTGATGGGCATCTTACTTTTAACACAAAAAACAGATGTTATTCTATAAGTCTATTTTCAAAGAATGAGGATATTCTTAGACAGTTCCAAAGCTTTATAGGAAATAAAGCTCACTTTTATAAAAGACCTACAGGAATATGTCAAGTAATATACAGTTCAAAACCAGTAACAAAATGGTTTATGGACACTTTTAACATTCCTCAGAATAAAGCATTAGTACTTGACCCAAGTATAGAGATTGATTGGGATATACTACATGGATATTTTGATGGGGATGGATGTGTAAGACTTAGTAAGTATAAGAACAGGTGGAATAGATATGAAGCTATGTTTACTACAGGGTCATTAAAATGGGCTAATAGAATTATGGATTTTTTAGAAAAGGAGGGCATACAAACAAGTATAAGAAATAAGGGTAATGCTTATGATGTTATAATACGTGGAAAAGCAAATTTATCTTACTTATACAAGGGAATGTATAATTCCAATACAAGTAAATTAAGTTATAAATATAAGAAATTAGATGCCTTAGTTGGTAACAACTATGAAAAATCGGGTGAATTGCTGGAAGGGTGAGATTCTTAATCAGCAGCCGAGCTAAGCTTAGGATAAAGGAGCTTAGAAGGTTCAGAGACTAGAGAGATGAGCCTAACAATAATTCTCTCCAAGAGTGCCCGACTCCATATTTATGGATGAAGATATAGTCCGACCTTGCTTTAAATGAAGAGCAAGAACTGTAGGATAAAGAGCCTACAGGGTAACAGAGTGTAATTACGCTGGCAATGCCTCAACCATTCAAAGGAACTTTGGTCTTACTGAACAAAGAGCTAATGAGATTTATGATAGCTACATGAAAGGCTTTAATGGTCTTAAAAGGTATATTGAATGGAGAAAGAAAGACTGGTGGGAGAAAGGTTACGTTAATCTTAACCCTATAGCAGGCTTTAAGTATCATATATATGACTATGAATATCTTAAGTCTGTCCAGCAATCTTTTAAGGAACCTGGATTTTGGGACCACTATAGGGAAATGAAAGCTGCAGACCCTAATAGCTATACTGTACAGAAAGTCAGAGAGTACTTTAAAAAGAGGTCTGACTATGACAGGCAAAGTGTCAATTATCCTATTCAGCACACAGGAGCTTTGTGTTATATGGTCAGTATGGTAAACTTCTTTGAGTATCTCAGAAAGCACAATCTCTTATTTAAGGTTCTTATTACTGTAACTCCTTATGATGAGATAAACTGTGAGGCTCCTGAAGCTATAGCAGAAACTGTTGCTGAAGACTTACATAAGATAATGGTAGATGCTGGAGCTTTTTATGTCAAAAGATGTAAGTTAGATGCAGAAGTAAGTAGGAATGATGATGGTACTCTTCCTGAGTGTTGGGTACATTAATTAAAAAATAGTATGGAAAACAAAGTTGATAACGTAAATCATCCTTCACACTACACTACAGGACTTCCTACTCTAGTGGTACAGTGTGGTAAGTGTGGAACTACTCTGATAAAAGAAATTGAATGCATTGATGTCATAAGAGACATGCCTGCTTGGAAAGGCAATGTTATTAAATATACATGGAGGGCAGGTTTAAAGAAAGATGCTGCTATGGAAGACATAGACAAGGAAATTGAAGACCTAGAGAAAGCCCAATGGTATTTAAGAGACAGAGTAAAACAACTAAAATTAAAGAAACTAATAGAAAATGGGAATAAAAGTAACGAATCCTAAATCAAAAATGCCTAGAGCTCTTAAGCTTGCTAGTGCTATAGCTTCCTATTTGTTTGAGGAAGAATATGAGGAGTGTAGGCATATGAGGGAAAGTGAAAAGGAAGCTCTCAGAAAAGCACAGAATGCTTTAATCAGAGCCTCTAACCGAACATGTAAATAATGAAACAATGGACACATACTGAATTTTGTAAGATGGCTGAAAAGAATGGCTTCTATTATATGAGACATAATGGGAGCCATTCTATTTATGTTAATAAAGAAGGTCGTCATATGAGTATTCCTCACAATCTGTCATGTGTCATTGCTAGAAGATTAATTCGTGAAAACAATTTAAATATAAACTTAAAACGAAATAGATATGTATAATAATTATGATTACCCTATTGGAGCTGATACTCCTAATGCTCCTTGGAATAAAAAACCTGTACCAAAACGGAGTTTTGATGTATTTATAAGTCAGACTCTGAGCAAGAGTACACAAGTGGTAACTGATGATTATGTTCTAGAAGATGACGATATACATGCAGATACTTCAGATACAGAGTGGGCAACTGCCTATAGTGGGGAGCATTATACTCCACTTGAGTTGATAGAGGCTTTTAAAGACTATCTTCAAAAGCATCTTCCAGACCCAATTACTAATTTACGAGAATTCAAAAAAGTCAAAAAGCTTATAGCAGAATGTGAGAATTGGGTTGAAGATGACTTGGAAATAATGGAAGAATAATAACAATCTATAAAAATTATAGTTAATTATGAAAGTACAAGAATTGATTGATTTAATTAATAATACTGAATTATATAGCCTATGGGATGCAGGTGACTTAATTAATGGTAGAGCCACAAGAGAGGATTCAGGCCAAGACTTAAGTGAGCATAGGTGGTTTAGTATTGCGACAGATATTTATAAATGTGAAGATGGATTTGTTGGTGTACGGGGAGCATATCAAAGTTTTTCAGAAAGCCAGACATGGAGTGATATTGATGTTCTTTGCACAGCAACAGAGTACAAAGCTGTTCCTACCATAAAGTATGTACCTAAAGTATAAAAAATGACATACAAGATAATCAAATGTTGGATTGGATTATGTTACAGCCATTTAGGAAATGAAGTTATTAAAACAGGGCTATCTTGGCAAGAAGCTTATGAAATGGTACAAACATTAAATCAGACATATTTTAGTGCAAGATATTGGTTTACTAATGATACTGAAATCATTAAAAAATATAGTTAAAAATAATTAAAGTAAGTAATATGAAGCTTATAATGTATTTATTGAGATGGCAGTTATCAACTCCAATACTTTCTGCTGTAATTTATTTCACCATAGATAAATGGGGAAATTTAGTAAGTACAATGCTTGCTAACCTTATTGGAGGTTTAATGTTTTATAAAATAGATAAGTTAATTTTCAAGAGGTAGAAGTTATGGGAGGACTGATTATGATAGACAACTTTGAACTTATTGAGCCTTTATTTTATTTCAACGAGGCTAATGATATGTTCTTCTTTCTTCAGATAGTGGCTAGAGCAAAAGACCACAAAGGAGAGGAGAAGAAGGTTAAGGAGAAGGCTATTAAAACCTACTTTGTCACTAGTAGAGAACATCTTAAATCTATTAAGGATGAGGTTATTATGCTGTGTGAACATTATGGTGCTAGAGCTTATATCAATGTATCTGGTAAGGACTTCTACAAACTTCAGAGAGACATGCTATGTAAGTTAGCTGAGTATAATGTTACTGATACCATTGTAAATCCATTCAGGATGGTTAATAGGATTGCAGGAGCTTGTAAGTCTAGAGCGCCAAGGTGGATTATAGACATAGATGATGCTTCTCTGGAAGGCTCAATACTAGAGTGGCTAACTAACTACTTTGAGGGTGAGCATTATCTTTGGGCTACCATACCTACTGTACAAGGTAAACACCTTATCACAAGGCCATTTAATTTGAAGCAATTTCAAGAAACATTTCCTGATGTAGATGTTCATAAAAATTCAATGGGTACATTACTTTATTTTCCAAATAAAAATAATGAAAATAACAATTAAAGACATAGAAGGTTGTTTAACTAATATAGTTAAAAATTCTATGTATAAAATAAATAAAGGTATTGGTACTTCTCATGATAAATGGGTAGTAAAAAACATAAAACTTAATTAAGCATTTATAAATTATGAAACAGATTGAAGAGACTTATACACAACAATATACTAAAACAAAGTATCAGGCATTTGATGGTGAGAAATTTGACACAGCAGAGGAGTGTCAGAAGTATGAGAATAGTGCTGCTGGAGTACTGCTTGGAAAGATAGACGACTTTACAGTGAAAAAAGATTGTACCTTTGAGCCTGATGACAGTGATGAAAATAAGTATAAGGCAGTAATTCCAAGAAACCAGCATGATATAGATGTACTTAACCAGCTCTGGAAATTGTACAGAGGAAGAAATGAAGAGAATTTAAAGTTTGATGGAACTTATATTAGGAGTCTTATTTTCATAGGCTATAGATTTGATTACAGTAATCCAGGGGAACTTGATTGGGTATGGTTCTATGACATAAAAAGTATAGTAAAGTATGCCTGTGGAGATAAATATACAGCACAGCTTGTAGAGAATAATGAGGATTAATATTAATTGTTGTGGGTGCTTGATACTCCTATGGATTGTTCTGTTAGGAGTATTGAGCATCGTAGTTACTTATGCTTTAATAAGAAGTATATTATGAATAGAGATGAAATACTTAGTGCTTTAAGTACATTGGCTAAGTCTCAAGGGTCTTACGCCAGACTATATAACCAACTTTCTGATGGCTCTGAAGATGCTGAAAAATTCCTTACTCTCATGGAATCTCAAGGATTTAATGATGTCGTAGATATGATAATGTGGTTTGAGGAATGAAAAGAACAACTGTTTCATTTAGAGGTAAAGAATACCCCATCATAGAGTTTACTAACTCTGATGGTAATACTGACTATATTGCCGAAGAATCCTTATGGAATGCTTTAAAGGATGGCTATTATAACGGTGATAAGGAATGTGAGAGAATTGACAACATGATATTTTATTTCTTCCCTAATGGGACCTTTGAGGAAACTGATGAATTTATAGAATGCTTGATAAAAAGTATACAGTAGAACTGTGCCCTCATTGTAGTCAGGAAGTAAAGATTAAGGCTGTTGAAAGACTTTTGCAAGCCTGTCCTAATTGTGGGAGGCTTATTTACCCCTGCTCACTATGTGATTTAGAAAAGTCAGTATGTTGGAATTGCAACAAATAATGAAAGTATTAATAATTGTAGGAATTGCCATTATAGCTATAATAGCTATGTTTATTTGGGCATATTATGAAGAGAAGAAAGCTTTTAATAATGGTATATGCCCTCATTGTGGGCACCCATTAAAGTTTGTAACAAAAGATTCACATGGAGGTAAAATGTATCAATGTCCAAGATGCAGATACACCGTTTGGATTTCTTATTTTAAATAGTTATGGAAAAGTACGATTATTATGAAGAAGTAAAAAAGGATGCCATAGAGTACATTAAAGACAATGATATTATAGTTTCAGAAGATAATATAGATGATTTTAGAGATGGTTCTCTATATGATGCTATGTTTGTCAGTGATTCTGTTACAGGTAATGGTTCTGGAAGCTATACCTTTAGTACATGGAAAGCAGAGGAATATATATGCCATAATCTTGACCTCTTTGCTGAGGCAATGGAAGATTTTGGATATACAGACATTCCTTTGGATAAAGTATGTAGTGCAGAATATATAGATGTTACTATAAGATGCTATATACTATCACAAGTATTAGATAATGTTTTAGAAGAATTAATGGAGGATAATAATGAAACTGATTGAATCAAAAGCAGAATATATACCACAGACTGA
>Ga0326512_10000839_pt1 | contig 25877 bp, 23 predicted proteins | sample 1_2617_0518_D_FD_203652 | JGI IMG/M metagenome (GOLD analysis project Ga0326512, IMG submission 203652) | Bovine rumen microbial communities from UC Davis, California, United States - 1_2617_0518 | ecosystem: Host-associated > Mammals > Digestive system > Stomach > Rumen | place: USA...
GGCATCAGCTACCTTCCTGAAGACAGAAAGAAAGACGGTATCGTCGGTGACCTTTCAGTAAGAGATAACATCATCCTGGCGCTGCAGGTAATGAAGGGATTCTTCAAACCTTTCTCACGTGCACAAGCCGAGAAGTTTGCAGACGAATATATAGAACTCCTGAACATCAAGACGGCTTCACAGGATACTCCGATCAAGTCGCTTTCAGGTGGTAACCAGCAGAAGGTAATCCTTGCAAGATGGCTTCTTGCAAACCCCCAGTACCTGATTCTCGATGAGCCTACAAGAGGTATCGACGTAGGAACAAAAGTCGAGATCCAAAAGCTCGTATTAAAGCTTGCATCAGAAGGAAAGAGCGTAACGTTCATTTCTTCCGAGATCGACGAGATGATCCGTACATGTTCGCGTCTTGTAGTCTTGCGTGACGGCAAGGTCGTAGGCGAACTTAAGGGCGACGATCTCAACCAGAATAAGATCATGGCAACGATTGCCGGAGGTGAATCCAATGACATCCAGTAAAATATCAGCAAGAGGTTTCTTCGGTAAGCTCGTAAGAAATCAGTTGTTTATCCCGCTTGTGGCACTCCTGATTCTTGTAGCAATAAATCTATTTGCAGATCCCACTTTCTTTAAGATCTCGTTAGAGCCCAGCAGCACCGGTAATCTCATCCTGTCAGGCAACCTGATCAGTATTATCGACAACGCATCAGAGCTTGCTATTCTTGCGATCGGAATGACACTCGTTACTTCCGCTTCAGGCGGTCAGGATATTTCCGTAGGTGCTACCATTGCCATCGCCGGATCAATGGTCTTAAGATTCGTAAAAATGTATTCTCCCGATATCAGCGGTGGAAAGTTCGCAGCAGTCATTATCTTCTCTTTCCTTGTATGCGTAGTAGTATCTGCACTGTTCGGTGCATTTAACGGATCACTGGTAGCGTTCTTTAAGATACAGCCGATGGTTGCGACCCTGATCCTCTTTACTGCGGGACGTTCGATCGCGGCATGGATCAACAACAACGACAACATCTCCATCAACGATGCAAGATTCGGTTACTTCGGTAACTTCATTCCGGGGATCCCCATTCCGACTCCGGTATTCATTACGGTAATCTGCCTGATCATTATTGCTCTTGTCCTGAAGTTCACAAACCTCAGACTCTATGCACAGTCCGTAGGTATCAACGCTTCATCTTCAAGACTCAATGGTATCAACCCTAAGCTTATAAAGCTCCTTACTTTCATTATCCTCGGTGTATGCGTTGCCGTATGCGGATTCATTAAGGTATCCCGTACTTCTTCTATCACCTACTCCGTTATCGCAAACAACATCGAAATGGATGCGATCCTCGCAGTAGCGTTGGGCGGAAACAACTTAGGCGGCGGTAAGTTCAATCTTACGGCATCAGTAATCGGCGCTTATGTTATCCAGTTCCTTACAACCACACTTTTCAAGTTCAAGGTAAGTTCAAGCGAGATCTCTGCTTACAAAGCAGTTGTAGTTATCCTCTTGATCTTCATCTCTGCTCCTGTCGTCCGCAAGTGGATCGCAGACGTAAGGAACAAGAACCTTGCTTCCAGAAAGTCGAAAATCGGAAAGGAGGCAAACTGATATGTCAGTTAACTCTAATGTCTTAGGAGAAAACAAGCTTAAAAAGCGTTCTTCCTTAACAGATACAAATCTCCTTCTTATCATTACCATCGCAGTTTTCTTCACAATGTATGCCTGCGCGGTTATCTTCCTCAAACAGGGATTCTTGAAGCCCCAGATGTTCTTCAATATCCTTAACGAGAATGCTTCACTCCTAGTCTTATCCTGCGGCATGACACTTGTCATGATCACCGGCGGAATCGATATCTCTGTAGGTCAGGTAACATCACTCGTATGTATGACATGCGCCGTTTATCTCCAGAAAGTAAATGACGGTCTGATCGCCGGCAACGTATTCACTTCGATGTGCATCGCCCTGGCTATCGGCCTTGCCTTCGGTATCGTACAAGGATTCCTCGTAGCTTACCTCGAATTCCAGCCGTTCATAGTCACATTGGCAGGATTGTTCTTTGCAAAAGGTATGACCACCATAGTAAGCAGCGACAGAATCGCCGTAACTTACGAACCCTTCGTCAAATTGTGCAGAACCGAAGTCACCATTCCTTTCCTCGGTTCGGTAAACAAAAAAGGCATATATATTCCTGCTTATGTTGAAGTAGGCGTAGTCGTTGCACTTGCAGTAGTTATCCTGCTCTTCTGTTTCCTCAAATGGACAAAGCTCGGACGTAATTTCTACGCAGTCGGCGGCAACAACCAGAGCGCCAACATGCTCGGCATCAACGTTAAGCTCACAAAGTTCCTGGCACACGTTCTCTGCGGTCTCTGCGCAGGTATCGGCGGATATCTCTTCTTCCTCCACGCGTGCTCAGGCTCTCCCCTGCACGCGCAGGGCGCCGAGATGAACGCTATCGCTTCTTCGATCATCGGTGGCACGCTCCTTTCAGGCGGTGTCGGAAACATTATAGGAACGCTTTTCGGAGTGCTCTCGCTCTCAACAATTAAGAACATCGTAACTTCCCTGGGTCTTGATGAGGCCTGGTGGACAAATATCACCGTCGGTGCAATGCTTTGCGTCTTCCTTATTATCCAGAGTGTTATACTTTACGTTAGAACAACACTGCGCAAAACAAAAGGCAAGCGCACAAATTAAGGAGGCCACAAAGTGGATCTTAAGACAACAGCATTGGGAATCGAACTCGGTTCCACACGTATCAAGGCAGTCCTGATCGACAGGGATCATCTGCCCATCGCACAAGGTGATTTCGAATGGGAAAACCAATTCGAAAACGGCATCTGGACATATTCGTCCGACATGATCCACAATGGCATCCAGGCCTGCTATAAGGCACTCAAGGCTGACGTTCAGGCAAAGTTCGGCGTAACTTTAACAGAAGTCGGCGGTATCGGAATCTCAGCCATGATGCACGGCTACCTTCCTTTCGACAAGGACGGAAACCAGCTCGCTGAATTCCGCACATGGCGTAACACGATAACCGGCGAAGCAGCTGAAAAGCTCACCGATGTGCTCGGATTCAACATCCCCCAGCGCTGGAGCATCGCTCACTACTATCAGGCAATCCTGAACAACGAGTCACACGTCGGTGACATCGATTATCTGACAACACTTGCAGGCTACATTCACTGGCGTCTGACAGGCCTTAAGGTCATGGGCGTAGGCGAAGCATCCGGCATGTTCCCCATCGACAGCGTTGCGAACGACTACGACCGTAAGATGGTTGCCAAGTTCAACGAGCTTACAGGCAAAGATCTTTTGTCCATCCTTCCTAAGGTCCTCGTTGCAGGCGAGAACGCAGGCACGCTTACAGAAGAAGGTGCTAAATTCTTAGATCCCGACGGCGACCTCAAGGCAGGCATCCCGATTGCGCCCTGCGAAGGCGATGCAGGCACGGGTATGGTTGCTACAAATTCAGTACGTGTTTACACGGGTAACGTAAGTGCAGGCACATCAGACTTTGCAATGGTAGTCGTAGATCACGATCTCGGCGTACACAGAGAGATCGACATGGTTACAACACCTGCAGGCGCGCCTGTCGCAATGGTCCACTGCAATAACTGCACATCAGACATCAACGCATGGGTCAATCTTTTCGATGAGTTCGCAAAGTTATTCGGTGTTGATATCTCCAAGAACGATCTCTACACAAAGCTTTTCCAGGTTGCCTTAAAGGGCGATCCCGACTGCGGCGGACTCTTGTCCTATAACTACTTCTCAGGTGAAGGCGTTACGGACTTAGATGAAGGCCGTCCGCTCTTTGCAAGAACCCCCGACTGCTCATTTACTCTTGCAAACTTCATGAGAACACACCTCCTTTCCGCTCTTGCAACTCTGAAGATCGGTATGGATATCCTTCAGGACACCGAGAACGTAAGGATCGACAAGCTCTACGGTCACGGCGGTTTCTTCAAGACTCCCGAAGTCGGACAGAAGATGCTGAGCGCAGCCGTTGCAGCACCTGTATCCGTTATGGAGACAGCAGGCGAAGGCGGACCTTACGGTATGGCTCTTCTCGTTTCCTACATGATCCAGAAAGAAAATGGCGAGTCACTTCCCGACTTCCTGGACAACAAGGTTTTCGCCGGTGCAAAGAGCGTAAGCGTAATGGCAGACAAGTCCGATGTGGATGGCTTTGCGGCATTCCTTACCAGGTATAAGAATGCACTTCCTGTCGAAAGAAAGGCTACGGAGGTGATCTGATATGTTGGAAGAACTTAAAGCAAAAGTCCTGGAAGCAAATCTTCTTCTCCCGAAGCACGGTCTCGTTACATTCACATGGGGCAACGTATCAGGTATTGACAGAGAATCAGGTCTTGTCGTAATCAAGCCCTCCGGCGTCGAGTATGACGTCATGAAGGCAGAGGACATGGTTGTAGTAGATCTCGACGGCATGGTCGTTGAGGGCAAATGGAAGCCTTCTTCTGACACACCCACACACGTTGTTCTTTATAAAGCATTCCCCAACATCGGCGGCGTCGTCCACACACACTCACGCTGGGCAGTTACATTTGCTCAGGCAGGCATGGCGATCCCCGCAATGGGCACGACACAGGGCGACTATTTCTACGGTGATATCCCTTGCACACGTCCAATGACCGATGAAGAGATCAAAGGCGAATACGAAAAGGAAACGGGCAATGTTATCGTTGAGACATTCAAGGATAAAGATCCGGATGCCATCCCCGCTGTTAATGTCTTCTCACACGGACCTTTCACATGGGGTACGGATCCTTTCAATGCCGTACACAATGCAGTCGTTATGGAAGAAGTTGCATTCATGGACTTCCATGCTCTGATGTTAAATCCTGATCAGGGCAGAATGCAGCAGACCCTGCTCGACAAGCATTATCTCAGAAAGCACGGTGCCAACGCATACTACGGTCAGGGCTGAAACCGGAATTAAAAAGAAAAACATTTCATACTGTTTGCTTCTTGTTCAAGTAAGAACCCGCTGTCTGATAACTGCAGCGGGTTCTTGCTTTTTGAATTACCGCACTGTTCACGCAACAACAAGTTGATACAGCCGTTTTTATTGTTATACTTTTTTTATTGTTTCTGACAGAGTCGTTGGGGGATGAACAGATGGGAAATACATGCGAAGGCATAGTTCATGAGGTCAAAAAAGTAATCTGCGGCAAGGATTTTGTTATTGCCCAGATGCTGACGGCGATCCTTGCAGGCGGTCATATACTTATGGAAGATGTGCCGGGTGTCGGCAAGACATCCATGGCTCTTGCATTCTCCAGAACGATGGGCCTGAACTTCGGAAGAGTCCAGTTCACTCCTGATGTTCTGCCTTCTGACATCACCGGTTTTTCGATGTATGACAAGGCCACTGATTCCATGAAATACCAGCCCGGTGCGATATTCCACAATCTGTTCCTTGCAGACGAATTGAACCGTGCATCCTCACGCACACAGTCTGCTCTTCTCGAAGCAATGGAAGAAGCGAGTGTCACTGTTGACGGAACAACATATACGCTGCCGAAGCCTTTTATCGTAGTAGCAACACAGAATCCGACAGGTGCTTCCGGCACATCACTTCTCCCCGACTCACAGATCGACAGATTCATGGTAAAGATCTCCATAGGTTATCCGTCGGCCAAAAATGAGAAGGCGATGCTCGAGAGAAGAAAGAACGGCATCAATCCGATGGACAGTGTTATGCCTCTGTGTGATGCAAATATGCTGCTCAGGATGCAGTATGACGTCAATAACATCTTCGTTCACGAAAAGATCGCCGACTACATAATCGATCTTATCAACAGGACCCGCGGTAATCCCGATCTTTTAAGAGGAGCAAGCCCCCGCGCGACACTCGCTCTTACTTCAATGGCAAAATCCTGTGCCTACTTAAATGGAAGGAACTATGTAGTCCCCGCTGACGTTCAGAAAGTATTCCTTCCCGTTATCACCCACAGACTTATCCTCACACCCGAAGCTGAGGTAAACAACAGGAGCACGCTCGATATTGCAAAAGAAGTACTTAATTCAGCTCCTGTACCCAAGGTCTGATATTCTATGCTGAAGACCTGGGTCATATACTCAGTCTCTTTGATCTCAACCTTCATCTTTTTCCTGTGTTACAAGATGTGGGTATCCTGGTTTTGTCTTATCGTTATGCTGCTGATACCTTTTTTCGCGCTTGCCATGTGTATAACGGCATCCAAAACGGTCTCGTTCAAAACCAAAGGTACCGGCAACTGCATTAAAGGCGATCCCGCATACATAAAGATAAAGACAGACGGCATTGCAACATGGTTCGCATTTTGCAAGGTTAAGACCGTCATCACCGATAAAATGGCCGGCACCTCCCGCAAGACAGACTTTATGGTCCACGACAGGGGTGTTACGAAAATACCTGTCGACACTTCACATTGCGGCGCCTTTTCCTACAAGATGACAAGGCTTGAGGTGTATGATCTGTTCGGATTTTTCCACTCCAATCTGAATATCGATAAAGAGTCGGAGATACTGGTCATGCCCGTTCCGGCGATGCCTGACATCATGCCTGACATGTACGGATTCAAAGCAAGAAATCTCAGAAAATCCAACAAGCCGAATTCGGAGATCTACGACATAAGGGAATACCAGCCGGGCGATCCTCTCAAGTCGGTCCACTGGAAAATGTCTGCCAAAAAGGACAAGCTTCTGGTGAAAGAACCGCTCGAAGAATACGGCGGTCATTCGCGTGTGATCCTGGAGCTGACAGCTGACAGGGATAAGCTTGATCTGCATCTGGGACAGATACTTTTCACATCCAGGTTTTTCATTGAGCACGAAGTCTCTCACATGATCAGGGTCATTCCCCCTGACAGACGTGATATCTCATTTACAATCGAATCTGAAACGGATCTGAACAGGGCTCTTTCCCTGATCCTCCGTATGAGAATACCTGATGAGGTATATCAGGAGGATGTTCATGAGAACTGAAGTGTTGTCATTTCAAAAGAATACACCTCCGAAGATAAGCTCTGCCCTGATCGCAGTTATCATTACCGCGCTTTTGAATGCGGGTTTTATCCTGATGCTCGGAACTTCATTCGAACTCGAGTTTCCTGTATTCCCTGCTGTTCTTTTTGCCGTGATAGCATCTTCCGTTTTTACGGCTGTTCACTATCCCGGAATCAAAAAGCTTTCTGCCGGGGCTTTTATTGCTGCACCGGCACTGACTCTGCTTTTTGTTTTATTCAACTGGTTCCATGTAAAAGAAGGGCTTCTGGCATTGCTTTATAACCTGCAGTTATATGACTTCTACTGGCTGCCGGGTGATTATCCCGTACCGGAAGATGAGGGCGGATTCATCTTCGCATTCCTCGTTGCATATATTTTTGTTTCAAGCTGCTTTACAACTTTTTTCCTTCTGAAGAGAAGATTCATTCCGGCCGGTCTTTTATTCTATCTGCCGCTGTTTATCTTCTCTGTTGCAAATATCATTATGCTGCCGGATACGATGCCGTGCATCGTTGCGGGAACCGGTGTCATGATGCTCCTGCTCTGTCATGCTTTTCGCAATAAGAAGAGAACCCCGGCCGAGAAAGCCCTTCTTATCCTTATTGTCCCCACATTTGTTTTCGCGTTACTGATAGGTGTGATCTTCCCCCAGAAAAACTATAAAAAGGATGAGATCGCGAAAAGCATTCTTGCCGGAATACAGGAGTCTCTTGAAGGAAACGGTCCCTTGAGCGAAATCCTGGACAGGGCCCTCAACGGATTCAAAAATCCTAATGCCGACAACACTTATGACATTTTCTCCCCTCTGTTCACTTCATCAACCAATCTCAGCAGAGTCGGACCTTTCAATCCGCCTGAAGAAGAGCAGATCCTTAGGGTAAAACGCGTTGATGAACCTTATTACAGCGGACCCTTTAGTCCGGGTAACACTCTGTATCTTAAGGTTGAGTCTTTTGATATTTACAAGGACAACAACCTGAGCAGTTCAAGGATCGACTATAAGGTATACAACGATATTGACAGTGTCGATTATGAAATGCCGGCCTTCACTGTCTCAATAACGCCTTTGAATGATTCAAATCTGGATGTTGTTCCATACTATACGGATTTCTATTTTCTGACTGATTCAAATAATTCCCCGGTCAATGCGTATAATTTCACAAGAGGAAATGTCAGCTATTTTGCCGCTTCCCCTCTGCCCGTAAAGTCTGGCAACATCTATACCGACAGGTACCTAGATGAGTATGTTTACGGAGTTGCGCTGAAGGTTCCTGTCTCAACCCGGAATGCGCTTTTAACAAGCGGAGATCTTCCGGACTGGTATAAGGACGTTTACTACGGCCACCTGGAAATGTCCGATGCGGAAAAGGTAAGAAGGGTAACGGAATTTGTTACCGGCCTTCATCCTTACGATCAGAACACACCTGTCCCTCCCAAAGATGTCGATTTTGTTCCGTGGTTCGTAAGCGAAGCACCAAGCGGTATATGTGTGCATTATGCAATTACAACCGTTATCCTGCTCCGCATGATAGGTGTCCCGGCAAGATATGTCAGAGGATATGTGGATACCAATTCCCACAACAACGTCGAGAATACAATCTATGCATCACGTGCTCACGCCTGGTTCGAATTCTTCGTTCCCGAATACGGCTGGATAATGGGCGACTCAACACCGGGTTATTCCGAAGATGCACGAAGGTTCAATATCGACGGCCTTTCAAGAGTTTATCCAGAGATAGAGTCAGCCGAATTCTCTTATGAAAACTACGTTAACAACCGGGTGACCGAAACTGAACTGGAAAGCGAAACGGACACTTCCGAAACAGACACTTCCGAAACGGACATAGCGGAAACAAACACACCGGAAACAACCGGGACTCCGGACAGCTCAGGAGAGCCAGAGAAAACAACTTCTCCCGAAGAATCAGCTCCTGAGGTTTCTTCTGACCGTCTGAGTTATACTTATGACCCGGATGCCGGTGTAAACATTAACTCTGACAATAATACAGAACCGGAAAATCACTTTAATGAAATAGAACTCAGATTCTTTAAGGTCATAGCCGGCATACTGATATCTGTCATATCCGTCTTCCTGCTTATCGTGATATCAAGAGTTGTTTACGTCATCTACTGGGATAACAGATTCAAAGAAGAAAAGATCAACGCCAAAGCAGTCGCCTACTATCACTACTACAGTTTCATGGGCCGTATGCTCAGATTCACGGTTCCGAAAACCGCCTGTGATATCGCGGAGAAAGCTGTTTTCTCAGGCAGTGATATTTCTTCGAAAGAATTAAATATGCTCCTCACAACATGTAAGGAGCATATGGAATCCTGTTCATTGAGCTATTCCCGGATCAAGATGTCACTTTATAAACTGCTTTATATAAAGATCAGGAATTACAGGTAAGATACAGTCTCCGATAAAGGCTTTCTGTTGCCGTGATTGGCAAGAGGACCTGCGCCTTCCGATGCATAACCGAGATCTAAGATCATGAGGACTTCCTCGTTATCGGGAAGACCGAATTCGGTGTGGATCTTCTCAAGATCGATGCAGTTGAGCCAGCAGCTTTCCACACCTTCATTTGCTGCAGCAAGCATAAGGTGAGTTGCAACGATCGCTGCATCCTCTACACCTGATTCCCTTGCTGAATTCGGGTATGTATAAACATTGTTCTTATCAAAAGCAACGAGCAGGCATGTGCCGGCATTGTATCTGCACGGTGTAACCAGGTCAACCTTCGCAAGGCCTTCTTCTGACTGGATTACATAGATATGCTGTTCCTGAAGATTTTTCGCTGTGGGTGCAAGTCTTCCTGCCTCGAGTATCCTCTCGAGCTTTTCAGGTTCGACCTTACGGCCGTCATAACTCTTGCATGAATAGCGGTTCTTTATTACTTCACTGAATTCCATATTTGACTCCTTAAATCAGCATGTATATCCGGGCTTCTTATATAAAGTATCGCACTCGGGTGCGATCTGTGTGTCCCAGACCTTATTCTTCCAGTCTTCCTTTTCGATCTCCTTGATCGCAACAGAAACACTTGAAGCATCACAGCCCATTGTCTCTGTGATGGCTTTTGTGACTTCTTCTGCACATCTTGTTTTCTGTTCTTCGGATCTTCCCGGATAACATTTTATCTCTACATGTGGCATGGCATATACCTCCTTTGATTACACCGGTATATTATACCAAGCATTTGTATATGTTTTAACCTGCAGTGAAAAACGTCGTGTGCCGGTTTTGTACCAAATCGAACCATTTTAGGTACGAAATCGTGCACAAAAGAGCAAATGTGATCTATTTTGTACCTGATTATGCGATTTCAGATACAAAACAGGTATAACCGGTTGCGTTAAGGCAGTACAGCTGCAGTCAGGTTTCTTTCAGCTGCTCGTATGTGATACCGTACTTCTCCGCAATGTTTTTGGCGTAAGAACTTGTGTCGGGCTCACTTCGTTTAAGCCTGAATGTATTAACGTTGTCCCTGATCTCCATTACGACACTTACGATCCGGCTTTCACCTTCCCATGCGTTCATCTCGGGAATGCATCCGGCAAGTTCGTGAATGTGCGTGTTGAAGATGACACATGAACCCTTGTCCTTGAGTATGTGTATAAGGTCCTTCGAAAGGAAAAGGGCATCGGCAGCAGATGTCGTCGAGAAAGTCTCATTGAAAAGAAGCAGGGTACTGCTGTCAGAGTTTTTCACCATTTCCTTGATCCTCACAGCTTCTTCACCTAATCTTCCGTAATTGATCGTAAGGTTCTCGTCGATCGGAAAATGCGTGAGGATCTGACCGAACGGCATACCCTTGCACGAATCTGCAGTAACAAACATTCCCAAAGATGCCATCACCGAGACGAGTCCTATTCCCTGCTCAAGGATCGTTTTGCCGCCGCGGTTCGGTCCCGTGAGGATATATATCTTCTCGTTATCAGCAAATGAGAAATCGTTCTTGACGATCTCTTTCTGGGTGTTCATCACAAGCCTGATATTATAGAAACCTTTGATCTCAAGATCCTTGCCGGGAATGATATCCGGGAAAGAGATAACATGTTTTTTTGAAGCAAGTCTCTTCCCGAGATCTGCCGCGCTCAAATAGAAAACAAGGCCGTTATAAAGATCGGTCAGAAGTCTGGAATCGTATTTGGAATGCCTGTTTATTAGCCTTTTTATCTCTCCGAAATGAAGTCCGAGATGCTTTTTGAGAAAAGGTGTCATGGCCGTAAGCAGAGGATCCTGATACTTGTAGTCGTTGAAAGGATTTCTTATCTTGGAACCCACCGCAACATCTTTCAGGGAGTAGGATGACCTGGGCTTATAGTCGACGAATTCTATTGCAGTGACATTTTCTATATCAAGATCGGATGTCAGGGTTACACCGATAACGGCACCCTTGGCAGATGCGAGATCTTCGTGGATCCTCTGTATGTCAGGTTTAACGGATTTGAATTCCTCGCTCTCTACAATAGCTTTCAGAGAATCCCTTACCGAGATCAGGCCCTCAGAGGAGATGTCGTTTTTGCAAAGAGTCTCATAAAGCGATTCAACCGTTTCGACATATACTTTCAGGACTCTGAGTTCCTCCAAAAGTGATGCCAGTGAATTGTCCCTGTCGTGCATTCTTTTTGCACCGCTTCCGTAAAAACAGAGGACCTTGACCGGAGCGATTATTCGCCTGATATCCTCTGAGAGTTCTTCATTGGACATGAGATCTTTTAATATCTCCTGCCTGAAAAGCATATCGGAAGCATCTTCCGGGAGCCTGACCATGATATCGCGGAGTATCTTTTTCTCTTCCGGATCTCCTGTCATATAATCGATAAGTTCATAAAGCGCAATGTCTTTTACAGTCTCATCAGGCAATATGGAGAACTTAGCATTCCCTTCAGTTTTGTAAAGAAGATTCATCCTTTTGGCCCCCGCTTGAAAAATAATTCTCTATCAATATTATTTGGAATACAACACAATGATATATCATGATATTATGTTTCATATCAAAATATTACGATTTAAATTTATATGGAAAACAAAGACTTTCTGATAGATCCTTCCGAAATCCTGAATCTCATGCACTTCAATGCAGAGAACTCCTTTTCGCATACAACATACAGGAAAGAACTTGAAAGATTCTTTTATCTGGCTCAGGGCGATGAACGTGCAATTGAGTGTTCAGACCAGATACTGCAATCCGATATTCAGGGTAAGCTCTCGGAAGATCCTTTGCGCAATTACAAATACCTCTTTATCGTAAACACAGGTCTTGCAACAAGATTTGTTATAGAAGCAGGTGTTCCGCAGGAGCTTACCTATTCGTTAAGCGATGTGTACATCCGCAAAGCAGATGTAGCCAAATCAGAAGAAGAGATCCGTGAGCTTAACAGGGAATTATGGAAAAGACTCGTGGAGATCGTTCAGGATCTTCATAACGATGAGCCTTATTCAAGACCGGTCAAGCAGTGCATCGATTACATGACTTCGCATTTCAACACCGGGATTGCTTTAAAAGACCTCTCCTCCCTGACAGGACTTACGCCAAATTATCTCGCCTCACTTTTCAAGCGCGAAACAGGAATGACCATAGGTGAATATCTTGCAAAATTCAGGGTGGATTCAGCCTGTGCACTTCTGACCGGAACAGACTACTCTTATCTTCAGATCGCACTGTCTCTCGGCTTCTGCTCGCAAAGCTATTTTGTAAAAGTCTTCAAGAGCAAAACCGGCTTTACACCCAAAGCATTCAGGCTTAAAAACAGCGAAAGAGCGTTCAGTTAAAATGTGGGACACATCATGTCCCATCCGCGAAAACAGGGCGTTTGAGACGCTCCGTGTCCTTTAATCACCTCCCCTTGCGGGCTATTATCAGGCCATCAAAACCCGAGAGGAGAAATTCAAAATGACAAACAGGATCTTAATCGTGATCGAGGCAGTTTTAGGAGTAAGCGCTGTTATCCTTCTCTTAATATCAATGTTCGGTAATGCAGCTTCCAACCTTCCCCTGACTTGTGCTCTGGGATGCGTCGCAGGTTCAGGAGTGATAAATGTTATCAGTCTGGTAATAAAAAATAAAAAAACAAAGGCTTGAGTATATGGCAGCAGATTGCCTCACCCTGATATCGAAAGCAGGCAGGCTTTGGCAATGATATAATAGTCAGGATCTGTGGGACACAGTATGTCCCATCCCCGCAAACAAGGCATTTGCCCGTTTTGTGTCCTGTTTCATATCATGGGGAAAAGGTAATCTCAAGCCATCAATTCCAGGAGGACGACTTCAATGGATCAGCAGAAAATCGGAGAATTTCTTAAGACACTCCGCAAAGAGAAAGATCTTACACAGGAAGAACTCGCAGATAAGATGAATGTCTCAAGAAGGACCGTCTCAAGATGGGAGACAGGAAGCAACCTTCCGGATCTCTCGATTCTCGTTGAACTTGCAGATCTCTATGATGTCGACATGAGGGAAATCTTCAATGGCGAAAGGAAAAACGAGACCATGGATAAGGATCTTAAAGAAACAATGCTCATGGCAGCAGATTACACTGACGACAATATGAAGAAAGTAATGAAGAGAATGCAGCTGATGTTCATCGGCGCAACCGTTTGCGGAGCTCTCTACATTCTTCTTATCTGCTTCGGACCGGATATCGATACCGGCCTTTACGGCTTTCTCAACGGCGGCCTGCTCGGAATAATGTTCGGAATGCTCATTATGGGCATCTTCATTACCGACAAGAATTTCCGTAAGGTCACGGAATGGAAGCAATCAATGCTCGGCAAAAACAAGAAATAATCCTGAGGATCACAACATGATAAACACTTCTGAAATAACGAATAAGAAATTCGGTATCTTTATGGCTGTCGCCTTTCTGGTGGCATATATACCTCTTTCAATTGCAGGAATCGCCTATAAAGGCGGCAACACTCTGCTCTGTCTGTTCCTGTTCAGGTTCATAGCAGTGTTCATCCCTTTGATAGCTGTAGCCGTATCCGGCCTTCCCTTCAAAAAGCTCGGATGGAAGCCAAAGTTCTCTTTCAAGTATCTGATCGGTGCTCTCATAGGACCTCAGATCTTAAGCTGGATCGGCTCCGGGCTCTTCTTCCTGTTCAACAGGGACGCGTTCGGAGCAGGCCTGGATTCTTATACGGCTATGCTCCCTGGAGAGACCAAAGCTCTCATCGACACATCTTCCATTAACCCTTATGCAATGGTCATCACAATGACTGTAATGTCACTTACATTCATCCCCATCTCCCAGATCCTTCCGAGCCTAGGTGAGGAAGCCGGATGGAGAGGGGTTATGTATCCGTTCCTTAAGAGCAGGCTCGGTCCTGTCGGCGGCAAGCTTTTAGGCGGCGCACTCTGGGGAATCTGGCACTGGCCGCTGATAATCATCGGCAGTTACTTCTACGAAGGTAACTATTTCGGCAAGCCCTTCCTTGGACCTGTCATGATTTGCATATCACTTTGTGCTTTCGGCATCATCATTGACTACTTCTATGAGAAGACCGGCTGCATCTGGATACCTTCACTCATGCATGCGGCAATGAATTCTTCGGCAATGCCCCTTACGTTCCTACTTAAGAGCGGCAATCAGCACCTATCGATCTTAGGACCCAACTGCTTCGGTCTTTTAGGATGCCTGCCGGTCATAATACTTGCGGCAGTACTCCTTTTCGCGAAGGCCAAAAAGCAGGCTTAAACAATAGAAATATAAACGATATCAGGTGGTACTTATCACGGTTGCAAAACGGTAAGTACCATCTTCATATTCATAGACATAATAATCGTGGAACACACCGTAGGTATAAAACTCGTATTCTTCCGGTATCGTATCCTTGTCGAGCAGCGGAAGACCATATGAGATCTCATAACGCTTTACATGTGTACCCTTAATATCTTCACCATCTTCCGGATCTATATCCTTCAATGTTGTCTCTATGGAATCTCTGCACTCTTCTGGAAGTGCCTCATACATCTCATCAAGACTTCCGTACTGATAAGTCTCTACCACATATACCGCATCGCGAAGTCCCTTTTTCGCATAACGCTCAAAGCATGGCGCAAGATCCGGGTACAGAGCCTTGTAACTGTACTCCTCCTTCTGCTCAGCTGTCATGGATTCATATACATCACCGTTGGAAGCTCTGACGTAGCCACGGATAAACATGAAGATAAGCACTCCGAACAGCAGAGTGATCGTGCCAAAGATACCAAATCCTATTGCAAAACCTTTTTTCATATCCCTGAACTCCTCTTATGAATTCATCATGTTTGGGATTATATTAGCATGATATGTATTGTTTTTCAATTACTTTTTATTGTTATTCGATAAATATATGTTGAATAGCATGCGCGGGCTTAGTATTTATACGGGTTGCGTTTTCTTCTTGGCGCAGAAAAGCACTTGCATGCAATATTCCAATAATTGCTATTTTGACATGTAGGTTAAGACCGTTTTCAGCATCGAAAAAGAAAAACCTACATGCAATACTATACTTTTAAGCATTTAGACATGTAGGATTCGGATTTTTCCGGTATATAAACCGCAAAACCTACATGCAATACAATCTTTTTTACGATTTTGACATGTAGGTGAAAAAACGGGCTGATATTCCGCAAAACAGGCGAAGGATCAAACCGGCAGAGGACCGGGCTTGCAGTTTGCATTAAGAAAGGGTTGCCTGTATAAAAGGCAACCCTTCTTAAAAACCTCAGCCGTTTACGGAGATCCGACTGTTAATTCATTGCTTTGATCTCGACATTATCGAGGAAGAAAGGACTCATGTCATTGCTCTCGAAATAGATCGTGAGAGTTGCGCCTTCTTCGATCTCGAAGTCGCCTTCGCCCAAAACCCACTCGTCAGAACCTGTCTGAACTTCTGCGATAGTAGGCCATGTGCCGTCGATATCTGCTGTGCACTTGCAGATGGAAGCCTTGGACTTGATGGCAAAGCTTACGTGGATAACGTGTCCTGCATACTGAGAAACATCGATTGAATATCCGTCGTACTCAGCATAGCCTTCGGTGTTCTGGAGGCAGTAATTACTCTCGTATCCGCCTTCAACTACCTTCTGAACGGAGCTGTATCTCGGTCCGCCGATGAACTTCTGATCCTCGTAATCCTCTGTGAGAGGAGTTGTGTCAGATACGGGTTCAACATAGTCAGCTGGCTTCTGGACATCACCGCCGTTTACGGCGCACATAACTCCTTCGTAAGCCGGCTTGGGTGAAAGGTTGCCATAGAAGAGCAGCGGTTTTGTAGCAGACTTCCAGCTCATGTCATCTGTGAGGCCCCAGACAGTTACGCACTCGATCGGAACGCCTGCCTTGTCAGCTTCGATGATAGCCGTGAAGAACTTCTTCATGTAAACACCCTGATCGTACATAGGGTTAACTGACTTAGGTGCAGTAACATCAAGCTCTGTGATGTGGATAACAACACCCAGCTCGTCAGCATATCTCTTTGCAGCTTCAACATAATTATCGACATTAAGGCCTGAGCTGATGTGGCTCTGCATGCCCATACCGTCGATGTTGCCTGCATCAGCAATAGGCTTTAACATCTTGAGGATATCTTCCTGCTTGGATGTCTGATATTCGTTGTAATCGTTGTAGAAAAGCTCGACACCTGAAGGTCCGTGCTTTCTTGCGAATTCGAATGCCTTCTCAACGTAGTCATCACCAATTGTCTGCTTCCAGTAGCAATCTCTCATTCCCCCATCATCTGCGGCCGCTTCATTGACTACGTCCCAGGCATAGATAACGCCGGGATAATTCTCTTCGCACCAGTTCATGACTGCGTCGATATAGTTCTCCATTCTTGTAAGCATAAGCTCTCTGCTTGCAAGCTTTCCGTTGACATCGTAATTCTCATAGAAGAGCCATGAAGGTGTCTGTGAATACCAGACAAGTGTATGGCCTCTCATCTGAATGCCGTTCTCCTTGCAGAAGTCCAGGATAGGCTTAGCTGCATCGAAATGGATAGCAGGGCACTCATTGTACTTTGCGGGGTCAGCAAGAGTTGTTGCTGCATCAAGAACATTCTCAGGTTTGAGTTCGTTCTCGGGAGTAACCGAGTTGAACTGGGTCTGGATGAGCTTTCTGAATCCGTCATTCTGGTTTGTCATTACTGTTGCAGGAGATGCAACACCGAATCTGAAGTAATCAGCATATGCAGCTGAGAGTGAAGCAGTCTTGGTAGGATCTTCCAAAGACTCAACAGGTACGCCTGTGAGGTTATTGAATTCGCCTTCAACGCTTACTTCAAAGAAACTTACCGTGTAATCTCTTACATCGTTTGCTTCAAGATAGATAAGTGCATTCTCTGCGTTTGCAGGGATCTCGACTGTGCCGGTGATCTCAACAGCACCTGATCCGTCGGGCATGCCGCCTGCGATATTTACATAGGTAACGTTGCCGAAGATCTCATATCTCATGGAGAGAGTAAGAGAATCGTTAGTTGTCGTTGCCTTGGCAGAAGTCTTGATCGTGTTGCCTCTGAAATCAGGGCAAGGTACAGCAACACCAGTGTTGCTTGCCTTACGCTCGGTAACAACTGCTGTTCCGTCCTTCAGGGTAACCTTGCAGTCACCGTATGTGACCCAGTTGCCCTTGTCTTCTTTTTTGGTGAAATCCGCTGTGATAGTTGTAGGTACATCACGCGGTCCGTCCGTCCCCTTAGGGAGTACATCGCATCCGCCAAGGAGGAGCATTCCTGCCAAAGCGCCGGCGATAATTCTGATAAATCCTTTTTTCATATTACCTCCGCGAAAATAAGAATTCATATTTTTGCTGCTTGTCAAAATAAATGATAAAGCAAGAATGGATAAGTAAACAAGCAAAAGGATTAAGGGGTTTTGCCTAAAAATAAACGAAAACTTCCGTCAGGCTGACACTTTAATTTTACCGATATTGCTATCGGCCGCAATTTATGTAGTTTTAATTTAGTAAATCTAACGAACACAGAAACAAAAATTTGATTATCAAAATATTTTTAATTCTGATATTATTGGCGTAAGGTGTTGTTAAGATGAAATTATTACTATGGTTGGTCGTATTTCTCATATCCGGTGTATTGCAGTATGCACTGCTTCTTATGGTGAGCGCATGTCTTGTCGACTCCAGGCGTTTCTATGACAAGCACAATGGCTATTACCGCTGGCTCCTTAACAGCTCCACGTGGATCCTGGTCTTCTTCGGCCGCATCCATCTTCACACCAGAGGAATGGAGAAGATCCCCACAGATCAGCGATTCCTTCTCGTCTGCAATCACAAATCCAAACTCGACCCGATAACAACATGGTACATATTCAAAGATTATGACCTTGCCTTTATCTCCAAGGAGAAGAACTTCCACGTTCCTTTCTGGGGAAACATCATCAGGAAATGCTGCTTCCTTTCAATAGACCGTGAGAATCCGAGAAAGGCAATGGAGACAGTTAATAAGGCTGCCGAACTTCTCAGGAACGATGAAGTATCCATGGCTGTCTATCCCGAAGGCACCAGAAATTTCGGTGAGGGACTCCTGCCTTTCCACAACGGCATTTTCAAGATTGCCCAAAAAGCCAATGTTCCCGTTGCTATCTGTGGTATCAAGGGTGCCGATATGATCAAGAAGAACTATCCTTTTCACAGAAGTGATGTATATTTTGAAGTCCTGGACGTTCTGCCCGCCGAAAAGGTACAGTCAGAACGATGCAGTGAGATAGGCGATTATGCAAGAAGTCTCATGATGTCATATATCGAGAGCAACGAGGAGGAGAAAAACAATGTCAACTTACGTACTGTTTAACAGTCTTTCCGGAAACGGAACCGGCAAGACCAAAGCAGAAGAGATCAAGCCTTTCTTAAGCGGCAAAGAATTGGTTTTCGAGGACGTCACAAAGATCACCGATGCCAATGCTTTCTTTGCAGGTCTGAATCCTGATGATGAGCTGTATCTCTGCGGCGGTGACGGTACGCTCAACCGTTTTATCAATAACACCGAAGGAATCGACATCGTTCAGCCTCTCTATTTCTTCCCTACAGGAACAGGTAATGACTTCTGGAACGACCTGGGCAAGAAGGTCGGCGACGCTCCCGTACAGATCAACGAATACATTAAGGACCTCCCCTTCGTCGAAGTTAACGGCATGAAGAAGCGCTTCATCAACGGTATCGGCTACGGCATCGACGGTTACTGCTGCGAAGTCGGCGACCAGATGAGAGAAGCCGGCAAGGAGAAGATCGACTATGCCGGAATCGCCATCAAGGGACTGCTCTTCCACTACAAGCCCACAAACGCGGAGATCGATGTCGACGGACAAAAGTTCTCTTATCAGAAAGTATGGCTCGCGCCTTCAATGAACGGCCGTTATTATGGCGGCGGCATGATCGCCACACCCGCTCAGGACCGTCTTGGCAAGGACCGTCTCCTCTCACTGCTCCTTTTCCACGGCAGCGGCAAGATCAGAACACTCGCTATCTTCCCTTCAATCTTCAAGGGCAAGCACATCAACCACACAAAGGTCGTTGAGGTAAAGACAGGCCACAAGATCACAGTCACATTCGACCGCCCCGTCGCACTCCAGATCGACGGCGAGACCGTGCTTAACGTAACGACATACACTGCGTATAAGTAATCGGGTAATTAATTGATTTGAATTGGGATGTCTCAGTGAAGTGAGGCATCCCTTTTTTCGATGGGGTGAAAACAGATGCAGCCACAGTCTGTAGCCGCTGTGCAATTGTTTGCTAAAAAAAGGCCAACAATTGCATAAAACGACCTATTTGTGCAACTGTTACGGTTAAAAATGAGGAACAATTGCACACGGCTTTTAGCAGCTTCGAATAATCGAGAAATCAAACACAAAAAAGGATGCCCCGCGGGACATCCTTCATATCAGTGATGTAAGAAATCTTCGTAGACGCTCAGGTCGTAACCAGGCAGTATGACGACGTAGCAGTAGGTTTTCTGTTCGACGATTTCATCGGAGATATCGACCCGGGGATCTTCGACGAGGGCAAAGCCCGTGTAATCCGGGGATACGATGAATGCGTCGGCGGAGACTTCATCAAGGCTCATGTAGTTGTCGTACTGGATGATCTCAACACCTATGCAGAGATAAGAGTAAGAGTCGTAACTGGAATCGACAAAGTATTCGAATTCTTCCATCTCACTCAGTTTGATGCCGGTGTCCTTTTCGAACTGCCTGAATTCCTTTTCGTTTGTGATGATCCTTCTGGCATTATCAAGACTTGCATTGGGACACTCGAATGTCTCAAGGAATGTCTCGTTCCCGGAATAGACAGAGGCAGCACTTTTAAAATCGGTGGTCTCGAAAACGCCTTCTATAAGAGTATTCGCTTTTCTTGCGTGGCGGTCATCAAGTGCTCCGTTCCGGTCGCCTGACTCGCTGAGCGCGATCCACTCACCGTCAATATTGACTTCAATAACACTTGTGCCTGCATCACATGCATACAGATCATCGTATACGAATTCGGCATCCGGATCTATCTGCATAGCCTGCTGATAGATCTTGAGAAGCCGTTTCTCATCAATATAAGCTCTGGGTTTGGTGTACTTCTTAAGAAGCGCGATCCTGTCCTCTTCAGTAAGATTATTCTGACCATATGCATAGTAGCCTTCAAAGGACTCGCCGGAACTGTACACGCTGCCGTCAGAAAACACGTAAGTCACGCTGCTGTAATATCCCCATGCGCCGTTCTTGTGGCTTGATCTGATAATGACCTCATCTTCGGGAAGTTCATCTACTACCGGTTTATTGTCTTCCGTCTCTCTGGTGTTCGTACAGCCACAGCAGAATACGGACAAGCAAAGCGAGCCTGTCAGAACTGATGCGATCATCTTTGTAAGTTTCATAAGAATCCCTCCCAAGGTTTTCTACTTATAAAACAGATTTAAGTCCCGGCTTGTTGCACCGGGACCTCGAAAACATAATGTAAAAGCCTTTATCAGCCGGCCTTTTCGTCGATCGATCTGGCGAGCTGGTCAGCGCATGAAGTGCCCTTCATGCCGCAGGTGTTGCCTCTTAAGATACCGGCAACTTCCTTTGCATCCTTACCTTCAACGAGTTTGCCGATGGCCTTGAGGTTGCCGTTGCATCCTCCGATGAACTGCACGTTGTAAAGCTTGCCGTCTTCAATGTCATAGTCTATCTGCATGGCGCATACACCCTTGGGTGTGAATGTTACGTGTTCCATAGTTTCCTCCGTGTCTGAACTATAAGATATTATACCTTGTTTTTTAATATGTTATTATGTTGCAAGCAATTCTTGGGGAGAGCCGGCAGATGGATTTTATAAAGCTTACATTAGACGACGTTAACAGCATAAAAGAGATGTCAGAGATGGCAACTGCCATTTTGCGCGAGCATTACGATCCCATAATAGGAAAAGAGCAGAACGATTACATGCTCGATATGTTCCAGTCTGTTGAAGCGGTTACGGAACAGCTCTCACACGGCTACAACTACTATTTCGCAAAAAACGATGGCGCGAATGCCGGCTTTCTCGCGTACTATCCGAGAGAGGGCGCGCTTTATCTCAGCAAGTTATATCTGTATAAAGACCAGCGCGGGAAAGGCTTTTCGAGAGTCATGCTGGAATTTCTTAAGGAAAAAGCAAAAGAGCTCGGCCTTAACAGGATCGAGCTCAATGTAAACAGAAATAACCCTTCTGTAAAGATCTATGAGAAACTTGGCTTCACCGTTGCGTGGGAAGAGAAAAACGATATCGGCAACGGTTTTTACATGGACGATTACGTATACGCTTTGGAATTCTGATAAGATCAGTAACCCATCACGTTGATAAGCAAAAGCCAGCTCATTCCATAGTAGCAGCCTACGGCGATAAGGTCGTTGAGTGTTGTGATCAATGGTCCGGACGCAACTGCAGGGTCTATCTTGATCTTCTTGAAGAACAACGGGATAAGCGTTCCGACGATCGAAGAGAAGATCATGGAGACGAGCAAAGCTGCGCCGATGCATACGCTTACGGCAAATGCAAACTGGGGATCTCTGTGTTTGATCACCATGAGATATACGCCGATAAGTATGACCGAAGCCACACCGAGAATAAGACCTACCGACAGACCGACTCTTGCTTCCTTAAATACGAGCTTGATCTTCTGGCCTGCCGTGAGGTTCTCGTCCGTGAGAACTCTGATCGTGACAGCGAGCGACTGCGTGCCGACGTTACCTGCCATGTCGAGGATCAGTGACTGGAATGCCATGATGATCGTGAGCTGTGCGATGACCGCCTCAAAAGCACCGACCAGCGTGGATACGACCATGCCGAGACAGAGCAGTATGAGAAGCCAGGGCATTCTCTTGCGGATACTCTGGGTCAGAGGCTCCTTGATATCTTCTTCTGCAGTAAGTCCGGCGAGCTTGACGTAGTCTTCTCCTAACTCGTCATCGACAACTTCGACGATGCTCTGTGATGTGATAACGCCGAGTATCTTGTTGTCTTCATCAAGTACCGGGATCAAGTCCTCCGAATAGTCCTTGAGCTTTTCGATACAGTCATCGATCTGCTCGTTGGCGTAAACGTAAGGGAACGACGTAACTATCAGCGTGTTGAGGTCGGTCGTGCTCCTTGCTGTGATGAGATCTTTTAATGTAAGAGCGCCGTAGAACAGTCCCTCGTCATCTTCTACGAAGAGTGTCGAGATGTTGTCATTCTCTTCAGCCTGTGTAACGAGCGCGCTCATTGCCTGCTTGACCGAGAGGTCCAGGCCGATACGGATGAAGTTTGCGGTCATCTTGGAACCGATCTCGTCTTCATCGTATGATGCGATGATGCTGATCTCTTTTCTGACTTCAGTATCGAGAGCATCGATGATGAGACCTCTTCTCTCCTTGTCGAGCTCCCTTAAAACATTGGCAGCCGTGTCCGTCTCGAGTTCCGAGATGACTGCCGCAGCACGCCTGATGTCCATCTCATTGATATATGAGCTTACCTGCTCTTCCTCAAGACACTCGAATGCCTCCGCAAGCAAAGACTTGCCGCAAACTCTGAAGAGCTTCTTCCTCTCCTGGTCGTTAAGCTCTTCTAAGATCTGTGCGATGTCACTTGCGTGATAATCTTCTAACTTGTAATGAATTACCCTTGGGGAATCGTTACCCCTCATCAGTGAGATTATCTCGTCCTGATAATCTCTTCTTATTTCCTTCTCTGCCATTTGTCTCCTCCTAAAAGTAAACAAACGACGGGAACAAAAAACCTCCGCTTTGCTTTGGGCAAACAGAGGTGACGATACATCATTTAGTCCTTAAGGTCCGATACGGTCATCGACTGGCACTTTAAGGAACAAAGGATATTTCGGCCGCGTTTCCCTCGTTTGTCGCAACTGTCACCAGCGTCCACCGTATTCACCTCACTTTTATAATGGGATTGGGGGTTAACTCCCCCGTCCGAAATTCTATCACGCTAAAGAGTATTTGTTAACCCTTATTTTTACGCTCTTTTCGGACTTTTATCAGAATCCCCGCAACCGATATTACGAGTACCAGCGGGAAGACCGCTCCGGCAAGAACGCCTTTCTTCAGGTCATCGTTGTTCATCTGCGCGAAAAAGCCCACGATACCGGGTCCCAATGCGCCTCCGAGATCGCCTGCCATCGCGAGAAAAGCAAACATCGCAGTGCCGCCTCTGGGAAGTCTTTTTGAGAGGATACTTATCGTACCGGGCCACATTATGCCGACGGAAAATCCGCAGATGATGCAGCCCAAAAGACAGACCATCGGAGACTTCGACAGAGATGCCGCAAGATAACACGCAAGGCAGAGCGCGCCTGAACCGAGCATGTATTTGGTAAGGTCGAGCTTATTTCCGAACTTGCCGTAGATAATTCTTGAGATGCCCATGGCGACCGCAAAAAGACACGGACCGACAAGATCTCCCGTCGTCTTTTGCATGCCAATGGCTGACTCTGCAAATGCCGAGAACCACTGTCCCATCGCGATCTCGGAAGAACCGGCACAGACCATGAGTACGATTCCAAGAAGAAATATCGGTGTCTTGAAAAGCTTGCCGATACTCATCTCCTTGCCGTCTTCAGTGAGAGTCTCAATGGGACAAAACGCGAAATTGATAATGTTTACGAAAGGTATCAGAGCCCATGCGCAAGGGAGCCATCTCCAGTGCTCGATGCCAAACACATAAAAGAAGACCGTCGACAAAACAATTACGCCGACGCTTCCCCAGCAGTAGAACGAATGAAGGATGCTCATGACCGATGCCTTGTTGTCAAAAGGACACGCTTCTACGATAGGGCTCGCAAGGACTTCGATCAGGCCGCTTCCGATCGCATAAAGGATCGTGCTTGCCAGGATCCCGACAAACGGATCGGGAAGAATGAACGGCAGAAAAGAAAGACCTACAAGGCCGATCCCGGCAAGAGCTTCAGAGATCAGCGCTCCAATCCTGTATCCGATCTTATTGATGAATCCGGCACAGACGAGATCGACCGTAAGCTGGGTAATAAAGAATGCAATCGGGATAAGGGCTATCTTTCCCAGTGATATGCCGAACTGGGTGTGGAATCTTAAGAAAAGCAGGGGTGCAAGATTGGCGGTTATCGCCTGTGTGATAAAGGCCAGATAACAAGCCGTCAATGTCCTGTTGTATTTACTGCCCTGAGACATGTTCACCCCGCAAGTTTTTCGATATGTTATATCAGATTATATCAACTTAAAACTTAAGCCATCTTCAGACATAAGACTTATTTGTTGATTTTTTTATACATTCTGAATGTTGGTATAATAGTGAAGATTGATTTTTCTTGGAGTACTTCATGATCAATTTCGGATTTTCTTATGTCGGACTTATATACCTGATTATGCTTTTCGTTCCCAACATTATTTGGGCAAAGAAAAAGCCTCAGGGGTACGAAGAATACGAAAAACATGAGAACAGGATCCTTCTGGCTTTTGAGAGAACAGGCGAAGTGCTGCTATCTGTTCTCGCCCTTATCTTCAAGGACACCAATGTAAGGCCCGGCTCCTGGTGGATCGGCTGGCTCGCCGCATCATTCCTTGCAATGGTGCTCTATGAATTCTATTGGCTCCGCTACTTCAGGAGCAAGAGGACTATGGAAGATATGTATTCATCTTTTGCAGGTTTCCCCGTTGCAGGTGCAACACTTCCGGTTCTGGCTTTCTTCCTCTTGGGAATCTATGCATCGAATATCTTCATAATAATCTCTTCCCTCATCATGGCAGTCGGTCATATCGGGATCCATCTTCAGCACCGCAAAGAGGCCGGCATCAAATCCAATAAGAGCAGGCCTGTCAGGATCGCGATCGGCATGGCTCTGGTCGTCACCTTGATCCCTATAGTTATAGCTGTTTGCATCTCTGTCTTCTTCATTGCGAAAAGAAATATCAACTATCTTTCCTGCTTCATCAATCCCTCAAAAGGCATCGAAGAGCAGACATACGTTGATATCAACGGTCAGAAGCAGTTCATCTCTATCCGCGGCAAAGACAAGACCAATCCCGTGATCCTCTTCCTTCACGGAGGCCCTTTGAGCCCTGATTCATATGTCACTTACACTTATGCCAACAGTCTGATCGATGATTATACCTTCGTCTGCTGGGATCAGAGAGGCTGCGGCAGAACATATATCGCAAACGATGACAAGACCAATTCGACCGTCTCTTTCGACCAGGCTCTCGATGATCTTGATGTCCTTACAGGATATCTCTGCGACAGATTCGGCACTGATAAGATCATCATCATGGGCCACTCCTACGGCTCTCTTCTCGGCGCAAGATATGTATACGATCATCCCGAAAAGGTCTCTGCCTACATCGGCATCGGCCAGTTCGTAAATGACAGGCTGTC
>Ga0326512_10000840_pt1 | contig 25823 bp, 51 predicted proteins | sample 1_2617_0518_D_FD_203652 | JGI IMG/M metagenome (GOLD analysis project Ga0326512, IMG submission 203652) | Bovine rumen microbial communities from UC Davis, California, United States - 1_2617_0518 | ecosystem: Host-associated > Mammals > Digestive system > Stomach > Rumen | place: USA...
GATATGGTAATCCAATTGAAATGGACGCAGCCAGTAATAGCGGAGTAGAGGATGTTAGAAACATTATTCAGCAAGCTCAAACTAAATCACTGGATAGTGAGTACAAGGTGTTCATTATAGATGAGTGTCATTCTATCAGTAATACAGGATGGCAGGCATTTCTAAAATTATTGGAAGAACCGCCAGCTAAATCTATATTTATTTTTTGTACAACTAATCCTGAAAAGATTCCTAAAACAATTCTATCACGAGTGCAAAGATTTGATTTTCAGAGAATTAATCAAAAAGACATAATTTCTCGGTTAACTTATATTTGCAGCGAAGAAATGGAAACAGAGAGAGTGGAAGATGCTGAGATAGCAGCTCTTCAATATATTTCTAAACTTGCAAATGGAGGTATGCGGGATGCCATTACCATGCTGGATAAGTGCTTGTCTTATTCAAAGTATGTATCGGTAGAAAATGTAATCCATGCTTTAGGAACAGTAAACTATGAGGACATGTTTAACTTATACACTTGTATCTGTGAAAATGATGCGAGCAAGATATTAGTGTCTATTGATAAACTCTATAATGACGGCAAAGATTTGAAACAATTTATGCGTAATTTTTTAGAGTTTGTGCTGGATATAAATAAGTATGCTATAACACATAGTTATGACTTTACAGATGTTCCAGAGGGAATCTGTGATTTAGATAAATTGGCGAAATATAATATTCATCAGTCTTTATTATCTGTTCTTATGGAATTAAACAATGCTATTAAATGGGATAAATTTCCGAAATCTATAATTGAGATAACTTTGTTAGGAGTTGTGTATGATAGGTCAGGACGAAATTAAAAAAGAATTAGTTAATTTTATTGCCAGTACAAAAAATTGTACAGGTATTGTATGTGGCGAAGAAGGGAGCGGCAAGAAAACCCTAGTTCGTGAAGTACTAAAAGAATATAGCGGAGTTTCTTATATAGTAGAGGATACTAAAAAAGAAACTATTACAGACCTAATTGAGCAGAGTTATAAAATCAATACTCCTACAGTCTATGTTATTCCGGACATTGATAATATGAGTATAGCGGCAATGAATAGTTTATTGAAGATTACAGAAGAGCCGCCAAATGATTCTAAAATTATTTTGACCTGCTCAAGTCTGGATAATGTATTAGGCACTATTCAAAGCAGGGCTTTAAAGTTTTATATGGCTCCGTATTTTATTTATGAAATAGAGCAATATTATTGGCAGGCACAGGACCTGCAAAAAGCGAGTGAAAAAGAAGCCCATTTAGTTTGTCAGGCGTGCAGAACTCCAGGTGATGTAAATGTATTGCTCACTAATGGAGTTACTGAGCTTTATGATTATGTACAGTTGGTCTTTGATAATGTTGATAAGGTTAGCGGAACAAATGCCCTAAAGATTGGCAGCAAGATAGCCTTTAAGGATTCTGATACAGGATTTGATTTAAAGTTATTCTTCACCATTTTTGAAAGACTGTGTTTAGATGCTTACTTAAGTACATACAATAGCATGTATTCAGAGTGGGTAATGATAACACACAGCAAAGAGAATGACTTAAGGATTAAAGGTATTAACAAATCAGCTTTGTTTGATACATGGATTTTAGAAATAAGGAGGAGTTCAGTTGAGTGAAAAAGTTAGGTAGAGTTGAAGGAAGAGTATACAGGAAAAAAGTATACAAGGTAACAAAGGGCGATGACGTGTTTGAGGGAGATACAGATGAGGTTGTAAAGTATTTAGATACCAGCTTACATGTATTCAACAGCACTAAATGGAGATGTACCAGAAGAAGAAAACCGTTTAAACTTAAGGGGTATACCATTGAGCATACTCAGAATCGCACAAGTGAAAGAGTTTATCTAGTAGTAAATGCGGATGGTAAAGAGGTTTCCAGGGGCTCATTGAGAAAACTCGCTCTTGAGTACGGATATACTCTTAATTCATTAAAGTGTTACGCATCTAATCATAAGCCAATGACAATTCGGAGAAAGAAATATTATTTTGTTCCAACAGAAGAGTACGATGTTGTATGGAAACGAGTACACTAAAATTTGATATAAAGACTAATAGCATACGGCCCTATTATATATTCACCGGAGAGGAAATAAAAGTACAGGATATTTATATTGAGAAACTCGCCAGTGGAAAATCAATAAGAAGGGCGGATAGTTTTAGTTCTATTGCTCGTAAGCTAAATTCTGGTATGCTCTTGTCTATTCCAAAGTGTTATGTGATAAGAGACGACATAGAGTTTACTAAAGAGGAGTCAATTTGGGGCAATTTAGAAGCCATTATAGGCTCAAACTTGATTGTATGGGTATTTACTAGTCTAGATAAAAGAAGTAAGTTCTATAAGCACTTTAAAGACCTTATATGTGAGTTTAACCATTTAAGTGAAGATGTATTGCTTAAGTATGTTCAGAAGGAGATTGATTTATCTGATAGAAATGCTAGAGAGTTAATACAGATATGTGAGAATGATTATTCTCGTATTCTACTAGAAATAGATAAAATCAAAAGCTTTATGCAGTTTTTACCCCAAAGTGATTGTAATTATGTGTTTAAGCAGTTTATTAAGGATGGTACTATATATCAGCCGCCAAGAGATGCGATATTTATGTGGGCAGATGCCGTACTTAAGAGACAAAAGAAAGCAGCATTTGGTTTATTGCGGGAATGTATTGATATAGGAGAAGCCAGCTTGACTTTACTTTCTGTTCTATACAACAATACCAAACAAGTGTTGCAGGTACAGAGTTGTGAAAGTAAAGATGTGGTCAAGACCTCTGGTTTGACTCCCTGGCAGGTCAAGTGTGCTAGAGATAGGTGCGGATACTATAGGATATCAGAATTGGTGAATATTCTAGAGCTGGTTGAAGAAGTTGAAAAGGGTATTAAGATAGGAACAATTTCGGAAGAATTAGCTGTTCCTTATGTTTTAGTCAGAATTCTTTGATTGTTGACTTTAGAGTTTATGTGTGATATAATGTTTATAAGGAGGAATAAACAGATTATGACGAGAATGGAAAAGTGGGCTGACAAGAGAGCCGAGATAGAAAAGGAAGCGAAGGAGATTGCCGATGCTTTGAGAAATGAAAATGCAAAGGTGTTCGATGAGATGATGGGCTGTCCAATTCAAATATTAGAAGAGTTATTTGATATGGGCGATAATTATTCTGTTACATGGGATGGTACTAAATGAGATTAATTGATGCAGATATATTACAAAAAAATATACAAGAAGAAATTAATGATTTTATTGCAGATGCGGATAAGGAATGTTTCCGATATGCATCCGCATTAGTTAATCAAGTTCCAACTGCAAAAGCTATTCCAATTGATTGGCTTCATAAAACACTGATTGATTTACTTTATGACGGAGTGTCCGGTGAAGATGTGAACAAAGTATTTTATCGGGTACTAGCAAAGTGGGAGAAACAAGTAGAAAACATCGGGGAGTAATACTAGGAATGTTGAATCCGGGCGTGGGCATGGTGTGGTAGCCTACGCATTAACCTAGTCAATAGCGGAGTGCCATCACACACAATGGTGCTTTCACGGGTAGGGTCGTAACTGCTCGGCCGTTGGTTACTGCTAGCCAATTAAAGCCCGTGATTAAAGGAGGAGGAAAGGAAAAATGTTTAAAGTTGAAATTCATCAGAAAGACCATTATTGGAACAGGTTTGTATTTGCATTTGAATCGCTGGAAGAAGCACAACAGTTTGTTCAGAGTGCAATGAATCATTTTATCAAAGAAGAAGATGATGAAGATGCTGAAGATATGGTAATTTGCATTGAGCTTAGACAGAAGTTTACTACAGCAAAAGAGGAAGAGAATGACGGACAAGCAAATTATTGAGACAATCAAACGAATCAAGATTTATTGTCACAGACTCCATCTCCAAACGGAGTTAGATGAGTTAGATTGGCCTGATCCGTGTTCACTATGTGAATTTCATACCGAACACAGAAGCAAGAGAAATAATGTCTGTCAGTTGACCAATCTGTTAGGCAATATGACTTGCGAACCACGATGCTGGAATCTTCCAAGGATAGAAGAAATCATCAAAGGAGAAACAGAATGAACATCAATAAGAACTTCACCAGTTCATACGCTTATGCGTTCCGATATCTTAAACCTTATCAGCGATTGGAGTATGCGACATTGAACGCTATTCAAGGATTAGCCTTGTTAGAGGATGAAATCAATATGCAAAACTCTTACAGAGCAATGGATATGGGTTCAATGAACACCACACATCACAAAAAAGCGGTTGAATATTTGCATAAAGCGATTGATGAAATGAAGAAAGCATCGGCTTTATGAGGAGAAACAGAATGAAAGCCATATTAGTGATTGATGATATGCCGAAGAACTGTATGGAATGCAAATACTGTGGTTGGAGTGCAAGAGACGAAGAAAAGAGAGCGTGTATGCTTTTGGAAGGATGGTTTTTCAATGATGAGGACATTGAAGAGAACAGAAGTGTTATCTGTCCTCTAAAGCCGTTGCCAACAAGACCAGATGTAATTCCTATTAAGGAAAAGGAAGCGTATGTCTTTGGATGGAACGATTGTTTAAAGGAGATTGAAGGTGATTAAACAGTTTATTATTATGCTCGGAGGAGTAATTTATCTAATTTGGTTGTTAATATTCTTGGTCGGGTCATTGTGGGTATTAAAGGTTGCGCTGGATGAATGCACGAGTACATGGAGGTTAGGAATGGATAAGCTGTGGAAAGATGTACCGGAAGATGTAAAACGAGTTGTTAAGTCAATTGAAAATCGCCAAAGGTACATTCGCAAAAAAAGAGATGAAGGTAAAATGTCTCCGGAAGAACATATTAAGGAGATTGAAAAACTGGAAGCACGATTAAATGAAGTTGAAAGACTACAAGGATAACATAAAAGAGTATACTAAATGTTTACGATGCGGAAGGACTCTAAAAACTCCAGAAACTAGAAAATTAGGATACGGCCCGGTATGTTTCTTAAAGAAACAGCAAGAAACTGCAAAAAAGAAATTATTTTGATTGAATGTCGTGTTATAATTTAGGAGGATAGAGGAATAATGGAACAGGAAACATTAGCTACCGAACTGCTGCGTGAGGTCAAGGCACAGTCAAAGAGATGGTTTATTGCATTTGTAGTAACTGTTGTATTATGGTTTGCGACAATAGGAGCATTTTTGTGGTACATTAGTTTGCCAGTTGAAGAATACGAATATGATGTAGACCAAATCGCCGATGATACTTACCGTAGTGTTCAAATTGTAGGAGGTAGTAACTATGGCGAGACAGAAGACGAGAGTTCGGTACAAGAGACGAGCAACCCGTAGTAGAAAGAGAAAATAATGCCAAGTAATTTACAAAACATTCAAAGATTACAGCAAGCCCTTAATTCTAAGGGCTGTAAGATTTTGTACAGCTCTTCTCAATTTTGGAGTGAAGAGATGGGCCGCCCGATAAAGATGTATAAAATTGAACAGGCTATTTCTGATCCCGAATCCAAAAAGGGAAACAAGAAAGTAAAGTTATTTGAGACCAGCTCTCAGATTCAAGTTGTTCTATTTCTGCGGGATATGTGGAATGAAGTGAACGGCCTTCCGGTAGATACTAGTAATCCAGTATGGAATGAAATAAAAAGTAAAGTAATAGATAAATGAAAATATTTATATCATGTGGCGGGTACTATTCTAACTTTGATTATCCTAAAGCATTAACAGAAATAAACGGGGAAGCCTTAATAGACAGAACTATTAGGCTTTTATCACATTATGATGCAGATGTAGTAGTTTGCTGTAATCCAGAAGAGAATGCATTCGATAAATATAATCCCTTAAGAGCGAATTATACTTTTGATTATTTAAAACAATCAGGGTATTATTTAGATTTATTCGTCGCTGTACCATATGATAAGCCATGTATTTATTTATTCGGAGATGTCTATTATACAGAAGATGCCATTAATAAAATAGTAGATAAGTTTAATTCTACGAATAGAAATATATTTATATGTAATGCCTACCCATTTAATGAACAGGGTTTAAGACAAGGCGAACCATTTGGTTGGATAGTAAAAGACCAAAAAGAATTTAGATGTGCTGTAGAATTATGCAAAAAACTACAGGATAGAAATGTAGTTGACCACGCTAATGGTGTTGCGAGTAATTGGGAACTCGCTCATATAATTAATGGACTAGGAATTAATCAATTTAATCTCAGGAAAAAAGATTGTTTAATTATAGATGATTTAACCATAGATATTGATTTTCCTGATATGATTGAAAAAATACAAGGAGAAAGAAAAGATGTATAAAAATGTATTTTATTTTCAGCATATCAATAATATAGGCGGGGTTGAAACAATGTTTTATGAACTCGCCAAGAAGTATAAAAACTGGGATATTACCATAGTTTATAGTACAGGCTCTAAACAACAAATAAATAGATTAAGGCAGTTTGTAAGAGTAGAAAAATTAGATAAGACAAGGAAGATAGAATGCGAAAAAGTATTCTTTAATTATTCTCTGGCTCTTGATTATTTTAATGCAAAAGAATATTGGCAGATAATACATGCCGACTATGTACAACAGCAGTTAGAGCCCCATCTGGATAGCCGCATGACAGGTTATATCGCAGTATCTAATACTGTTGCGAACTCCTTTAAGCAACTAACCGGGATTGATGCTATAGTTTGCTATAACCCTATTACGATTGAAGCCCAAGATACATTGCCTGTATTGAATATGTTATCCGCCACCCGCCTCACTAAAGAAAAAGGTAAAGGAAGAATGGTTAAGTTAGCCGAAAGATTAAATTCCGTCGGAGTATTATTTAACTGGGATATTTATACAAATGATAGAGAGCCTATTAATATTCCAGGAGTTTATTATAAACAACCTACTTTAAATATCCGCCCTTACATAGCAAACGCAGATTTAGTAGTTCAATTATCTGACAGTGAAGGGTGGTGTTATACAATCAATGAAGCGATGTGTTTAGGAGTTCCTGTGTTATCTACCCCCTGTCCTAGTATTGCTGAGATGGAGGGCGAAGTTATATACTTAAACTTTGATTTATCTAATCTAGATGAAGTTGTTGAGCGAATAAGTAAATTAAAGAAGAAAAGAAAATCCGCCTACAAACCAAAAAAGGATATATGGGATAAGTTATTAGTTCCAGGCAAAAGTACATATTATACTGAAGAGGATAGAGTAAGAGGAATCGCTGTAAAAAAGTATTTTGATATTCAATTACAAGATACTATAATGCCGGGAGATATAAATTACTTTACAAAAAATAGAGCGGATGAATTAGTAAGTAAAGGATTGATTATGATTTTGCCAAATTAAATTTAAAGCCATTTTTAGCCCATTTAAGCCATGTTTTTATAAGGCTAGTATAAAATACCATGAAAATAAAAACTCTTCTCTAAAGCCATTTTAAAGCCCTTAGAGAGAGTTTTTTATTTTGGGGTATAAAATACTTAAGCAAAAGAAAAAGCCCCTTAGAGGAGCTTAAATTAAGTTTAGTAATGAGCGTGCTTTATCTACCTAATTAGTCATTATCTTCTTCCTGACTGATTTCTAATTTATAAACTAAGTATCCGCCCATAGGGTGATACTTTACCAGCACCAAGTCGCTTGGTTCGTATTTCTTAAGTTCTTCAATTAACTGAATGCTTTCATCAAATGAATCCGTACTCGCCCAATCTTCATTATCAATTCTGCCAATCATGTACTGCTTTGTTTCTTTGATAACATCTTCCGCATAACCTACAATCTGTTCACCGTCATCTGAGTAAAATAATTTTTTCATAGTTTTCGCCTCCTTAAATATTCCAAACAATTTCATATCCGTATCTTGCCGCCTGAGCAATGTGTTTCAGTATTGAATAATGAATCATACAATATTTATCTTCGGGTAAGATATAACTATCGGGAGACGCCATTGGATTTTCCATACACTTGCACGACATTTCCATTCCGAAATCTTCTTCATTAGGATAATGTCCGTATGTTACCGCAACCCATGTTTCAAAGGAATCTGTTTCTTCATTATATCTAACTTCGTAAATTGCATACCTTTTATCTTTTTTCGTCATCTTTCTTTCCTCCTGTTTTTAGAGTAATTCTAATCCCCAATGTCCGCAATGAGTACAACCACAATCTTCTGGATGTTTTACTGGATAACACATCTTTCTTCTATGATAGATATGCCCGCAATTAGGACACTTTAGTCGATACTTGACTGGAGCTGGTACATAATCATCTTCCACACCTTTTTCTTTTGCACTATCGCACCGCTTGATTCCTAAATTAAATTCTGCATTTACTTTATCCGCTAAATGCTTCCACCTGTCTCCGTGATTTTGACATCCATCGCATGTGTGCAATAATTCATGCACCACTGTATTCAATAACCCCTTTTCAGATTTTTCATTTTCGCCGAGTAACTTGGAAGAAATGGAGATTTTAAATTTTCCTGTAACTCTATTATAGGAACACTGACCCCATCTCCGCTTAGCCCTAGTATTTACTTCAAGCTGTTCAACATCACCTGTTTCTATATCCAAATAGTCTAACATTTCCTGTGCTATCTCAAATGCCTGCACTAATTTTTCTTCCATAGTCGCCATAGTTTTTAGTCCTCCTTTTCTGTAAGATAGTGGTGTTCCATATATGAATCTTCGCCACCATTATTCCATTCCGCTTCTTCTTTGGAGTGTTCATATTCATCTTCGTATTCATTTATACAGTGTCTAATTTCCCAGCTATATAAATCATCTCTATTTTCCGCACAATATTCCGCAATCTCATCATAATAGGTTATCGGTGCATCTTCATAGTAACTAAAGGAAACTGCTACACTATAGGTATCTGCTACATAGTATTTATCGTTCATATTCATTTCGCCAAACTTTTCTATAATTTCTGATGGCCGCATGTTGCACCAGGAATCATCAAAGTCCCACATGTACTCAATGTATTCGTCCATATAATTATTTCGGATACAATACTCATTGTGTACATTTACCATATCGTTATCGCTTAATTCATATAAAGTTTCTAAAATTCTTTCTTTCAGGTCTGTCATTTGTTTTTCCTCCTTCTACGCCGCCATCTCTACAACATGCGACATTTTCATTTTGTAGTTCACTTCATAATCAAAGTACTGTTTTGTTTCATTAGCTGTTTTTAGTTGTACATATGCTTTTGCTTTTCCCGTCTTAAAGTCATATTCATCTTCTTCGTAGTAATTCATAGTATCTGGTGTATCAATAAAGAAGTAATCTATTTTATCTAAGTATTCGTTATTTGTGGTTTTTCTTGACCGAACAATGAGATATACCAAGTAGCCTTCTCTTTCCAGCTTCTGCCTAGCTTCTAACATATCTTCTGTTATCATTGTATTTCCTTCAAGGAAGAGATAGGTATCAAATCCAGCGGCCCGCTTAATTCTAGCATCCTGTAATGTATTGATATATACCTCGTCTACATGTATTCTGCCAAGATTTTTAAACTGCTTTAATATATCTTTGTCAAGCCCCCAGCTAACTAAGTACTCCAATCTTTTAACCGCTTCCGCTTTCATTACTTTTCTTTGTTTGTCTGAGATAACCAATATTACACCTCCTTAGTTTTCTTTTACTTTTTTGAGTGCCGCATCATCATATGCATCCATACATAATACATTATGTGTGTGCTGATATTTAGGACAATCCCCGCTTCCTGCAAACATATATAAGATATTTAAGTTTAATAATTCTACTGGAATATCTTTTGCAAGTCCTAAATAGTACTGTGCATTTTCTTCCTGTACATAATACATTTCAATTTTCTGATAAGAATCAAGTACTACTTTTAAGTCTCTGACCCGCATTAATTATTCACCTCAATTTTAATTCCAGTGTATACATAACTCCAGGAAGTTCCCCAATGCTGTACTCCCCATACATGCAGGTCAAGTTCTTCATTGTACCAAACTGTTTCATCTGTAAATTCTTGAAGTACTTCCGCAAACTGAGGCTCAATGATGTAGTACTGATAGTATTCATTGTATTGTTCTTCATAACTGTTCTCCGCCCAATAACTTTCTGAATCAAGTTCTACTTCATCACCGTTATCATCATAGTAGGATACTTCTGATCCGTTTTCAATTTCCCAATATCCGATGTCATAAGTTCTCTGCATTAAATCATTTGCCAAGATAATGCTGAATGGTGCTACTAAATCCGCATAAGTGATTCTTCCGCATTCCAATGATTCTCTGCTCAATGGATGCCCATAGAAATATTTGCTGTTCCAAGTTTTCTGTTCCATAGTTTTTCCTCCTCTTTCATTATCTTAATTATACCACCAGATTTAATTTTTGTCAATAACTTTTTTACTTCTGTGAGATTTGTAATACGCATGCATGTAATTCGGATGTTTTTCTCTCCATCGTTTTTGATATTCCTGAATCTTTTCTCGGTTATCTTTATAATATCTTTTCCGCTTTTCTTTATACTTTTCAGATTTCAGTCTTTCATTTACTTTATCTCTGTTTAGTATTTGATGGATACACTGTCTAGATACTCCATACATATCCGCAATTGCCTGATATGTCATTCCCTGCTCTCGCAACTTAGTAAATTCTTCCTTCTGACCAATATTCGTTCTACTCATTATAATACCTTACATATTCTGTAATTTCCCTTTCTAGCTCGGGTGTAAGCATTCCGTCTAAAATCAATCTGGAAATGAAATTGTCCACACTTCTAATCCCGCCTCTTCTGAGATTATCCATTTCAATTTCCATCTGGTAGAGTTTATCTTCCAGCTCTGAATAAGCATCATCCGCATTATCCAAAGCCGTATCTCTTGCTACTACCATCTCTTCCAGCTTCTTTACTCTTTCTTCCAGTTCCTGCTTAGTCATTTTAGTAGTTCCACTCCAGTGTTACCCAATCATTAATATCGTAATTGTTTGCTGCATAATCTTTAATGTCATATTCGCACATATAGGATAAGATGGAATCTGCATCATAGTTTTCCGCAACATAATCAAGTACTTCTGAGCTATAGAATGGCTCTAATGCTGAACCAATATCTTCTGGTACGCATGACTTGTTTTCTAATACATAAATCTGTAAATCTTTAACTGCAAGTTCTAATTCCAATAATTTTTCGTTCATTAGTTTTTCTCCTTTTCGTCTAGCATCCATTCTGGTTTTACCTTTACTAGTAAGTTCAGTATCATTAGTGGCATAAGTACAATCGCTGTTTCAATTAATACTCCGATCATTTCTGCCTCCTGGGAATGTAGTCAAGGCCGTTAAGCCCTGACTACATAGATTTCCGTAGCACCATGTCTTCCGACTGTAAGATTTAAGTTATAGTCTCTGTTGTAAGAAGAGATTGCTGTAACACCTCTTGTCTGTTCTTCTTTACTTTTAACCCGGAAAATCATAGATTTCTTTCCTGAGGCTAAGAACATCTTTAGAGGATTCGCCCATCTGCCTCTGTACCCCTTCTGGATTTCTAATTCTTCGTCCAGAAACTCAAACTCAATTTCGCCGTAGGATTTGTCTGTTGCCAAGTTACTGCCCTCTCTTTCTTTATGCTACAAACTGTGCAATGAATGTATCCGGTGCCGCTACAATAATATCTTTCCACGGAGCCTTTGCTTTCTCGTGATTCTTGACTGTAGCATCTTTAGGGATATTTACTTCTCTGTCTAATTTCACACAGAACTTGTATCCTTTCTTTCCCGGATAGATTTCACATGCGACCTTGCCGTTCACCTTGATTACCAGCTCTTTTCTCTCTGGTAAAGATTCTAAGGTAAGAGCCTTATTCGTTCCGACCTTGATTGTCTTTTTGTTACGGGTAGTTTCCTCTAACTTGACTTTTACCAGCTTTGCAATTGCCGCCTCGTAAGTTTCAAATGGAATCTTTACTGCCTTTGGTTTAGGTTCTTTTGCTGGCTTCTTTGCCTTATCCGTAGAAACCTTAACTGGTGCCTTTGCCTTTGGAGCTGCCGCCTTCGTTGTAGCCTTGACTGCCTTAACTGCTTTCTTCTTGTTTACCTGTGCCTTCATTTCGCTTAAAGTTAATGCTGTAGTAGTAGTTGTGTTTGTCATTTTTCGTTTTCTCCTTTTTCTAGTTTGTATCCCGTTATATAGTGTGAGATTCCACTGGCAAGTTTCAAGGTACTTGCCTAACCTCCTGTTCAACCTCTATGCCGCCGCCCTCCTTTCATTTACACCATCATTATATCACCAGTTTTTGATATTGTCAAGCATTTTTTGAATATTTTTCAACGAATCTCAACAACTGATCAATATATATATGCTGTTCATCCTTTATATATTCATCTAAGTTTCCAAGCCCGCCTTCAACCTTTTCCGCATAAATTACTTTCGGGCAACATTCATCTCCAACATATACTCGTTCAATCATATGGTCATCCGCAAATACTAAGATTGAAACTCTGCCTTTGGAAGTATTCTGTAAAGCATACATTCCCAACATTCCTCTGCCCATTCCCTCGGCTGACCTAACTACCTTGCCGCCTCTCTTATTAAAGGTAAATAAAACTCTCTGGTCTAAAGTATCGTGCATCATCTTTTTCTTCCTCCTTATATTAAGCAATTAATCACATCCATCAGATAGTCTGGTTCAAGTCCTAAAACATCTTCCAGTGCATAGTCATTTCCGCATTCCATTTCTTCCATACAATCACTGATCAGGTCAAGTGCTTCGTCCGCCGTAAGACCATCTCGCTCCATTAAGATTTTTACAACTCTGTTTCTGCTCATCATTTTTTCCTCCTTTATGTTTACATTCACATTATACCACCAGACACATTCTGTTGTCAAGCATTTTTTGAAAAATCATGATACCAGAGCATCTGATGAAGTTCCTGAAGGTTTTCTTCTTCCGAAACATCCCAATCGTAATCCATTTCCAGTTCCGGTAAAATCCCGGTGTTGCAACAAGTTCCAGCCACCAGCTTATCGCCTTGCCGCTCAATGTAGTAATAACTGCCGCTGTCAAATTCCATAATTCCTAAGTATTCGTTATTCATTTACGCCTCCTGTGTGATGAACTCATCTGTCCATTCAATCTCATTATCCGCAAGTTCTTCATTTACTTTAGGTCCGGATAAACACAATAGCATACATACCTGAGCATCAATATCCGCCTGCCCGGGGTATTCATTTCTGTACCATTCAAACCACGCATCCTGAATATTTTTCGCAACATTGATTTCTCTGCAATCCATTTTATAATTATCCGCAAGATTGAATCGTTTTGCTAAATTACTGTAAAAATCGTTGAGTGAGCAATAAAAGTCTGATCTGTCTAATTTTAAAGTTTCCATTTCCGCCTCCTTTATAATCCGATCATTATTGGGTTCGCCATCGTATATTCATCTGAAAAAGGTTTAATAATTTCCAGATTTATTAGTAAGTCGTGAAAGATTTTCTGTTCTTCGGGAGTTAATCCGATATAGCCCCAGGTCTTATAAGTATCCGCATCTTCAGCTACAATTCCTTCCCAGAGCATTCTTACCATATTTTTCGTACTCCGCTTATTTTTAGGAATTCTGCCTTTTTCTAAATCATAGCAGTATCCATCAATGACCGCAAACCAACAATCGCATTTACTCCACTTAGCGACTCGGTTAAGTACTTTCTGCTGTTCAACTGTTAACCGCATTATCTTTCCTCCTCTTCCGGTACTTCATAAAGTCTGTCATCTACTAAAACATACGCACCCCGCCCATATTTTAGTAAGTAGCTCAGCTCTGAAATTGGATAATCCCAATTTTCCGGGTTGCTGATAATCTCGTGTACATTTACTTCGTTCGGTAAGTAGATTTTAATCATTCGTCCGCCTCCTCTTCGCCATACATCAATTCATCAATCGCATCCATATCTTCATCGGATAGGTCGTAGTAATCAATTCCTTCCTCAGCCCGCTCCACGCTTATTCCAAGCACTAGGGCGGTGGCTTCCGCCCTAGTCATTTTCGCCTTAATCATAATTCGTCTGCCTCCGCAATACTTTCCAGGTACTCGATCATATCTTCCATCGCCCAAAGTTCCTGACCCCGCTGGTAGAACATGTCTGGGTCAATGCTCTTATATTCGTATCTGGTGCTTTCACAATCGTTAATGTAATTCCGCCCTCTTTCTAGCAGTTTCTTGATTGCTGCCTCTTTGCTATTTCCGCACTTTTCTTCAATGTACTGCATCGCTCCTCTCAAGGTCTGGAAGTAATGCCCCTGACCCCAAGTTCCTGTGGCTTCGTCATACATCCATGCGGCTACAAACTCCTGGAAACCATCTTCATTGTGTCTCCAGACAAGTGCATAGGATATTTCCGGATACTTTTCCAATACTTCGTTTACCGTTCCAAATTCGTTTACTGTTTTCATAGTTTTCTCTCCTTTTCTATTATCATTGTATCAACAGCCAGGGGCAGTTGTCAATATCTTTTTTAAGCAAGATATACAGCTTGCAATACCACATCACCAGTTGGGCTCAGGGTATATCGGATATTGTACACAATGTACCCCAGTTCTTTCTCGCTAAGTTGATTTACAGGTCTATCAATTGCCAGAGTCTTGCGATTGTACATACCAGCTTTTCTTCCTTCACGGTACAATCTAACATAGCGTACATTCTTGTGTTCAGCATAAATCTTTCTCAGTTCAGCCATTCGTTCTTTCCTCCTTCGTCCAGCTATAGTGTTTTGGCTGGGAAGGTTTACCAGCTATCTCTCCAGCTCTCCCTCCCTTACCTTACATATATAGTATATCAACAGACAGGGACAGTTGTCAATATATTTTTTAAACTTTTTTCACGAAGTGTTTTTGATGAACTCTGCGTGATCGAAAAGTCCATTGCATGTTCGTGCAGCAATTTTCTATCTCCGCGGGAGACTCTAAAAGAAAAGAATTAATTTCCCCAGAAATTCTAAAAATAACAGTATATCAAATACATATAATATATATAGGTATAAAGATATATAGACAACAGACAGCCTTCCGCCTCCAATCCGCCCCTCGTTCCAGATCTGCCAGTTTGCTGTGAAACTGCCAGTCTCAGCCAGCCAGGTCAGCCGCCTCAGGGGCTCAGCCGACGGTCTGCTTTCCGCCTTTAACGAAGGGCGGAAATGCTGTCGCTACTGTAAAATCGCTGCTCTGCTGTGCAAAAAAATGTACACTCTGCGAGCCCAGTTTTTAGTCTCTGCGTGGGGTAAATTCACTTGAAAATCTGCAGTTCTGCGAGTCCGTAATTTCCGTAAATTTTGCAAACAAAAAGTGTTTTTCGTATACGCCAGAAAACACTTTTACGGGAAATTTACTACGGATTTCTGCGGGGGAATATCCGCACCTTCTCGAATTTCGGACAGCAGACCCCGCCTAGAATCTGCAGGCCGCCAAGCAATCTGCGAGTCCGCCACAAAAAGAAAAAGGGATTTTCATCCCTCCGCCTCTAACAACTTCAACAACAATGGAGTATGCAAATCTACACTGTACAATTCCATTGTGTCATCATTGGCACTGCCTCTACAATAATCTTTTAGAAATCCCTTCAACGCTGTGAGATTCAAGATTTCCATATCTCTCAAGACCCAGTATCTTCTATGGTACACCTCAACAGAGCCTTCATTGATGGCATCTCTTAACTCTTCTAGCCTGTCCCCATCACACACTACATACAGCCCTTCCTTGTAGTCTCCATAGATACTAGAATGGAACGGATTGTGCAATTCTCCCACCAGTTCCATCTCTTCATTCATAATCTTTTCAAGGTATCTTTCTTCAACAGTCATCTTAGTTTCCTCCTCACTTTCTATTCTTATTATAGCACCAGAGTTTCCATTTGTCAATACTTTTTTTACCAGGACAGTCCGCCTCGCTGCTGTACCTGAGCTGCCATCCGCCTGCCTTCCGCCATCCGCTCAACCTGCTGCTGCCTGCCGCCACATCTCTGCGGCTGCTGCAAGGGGATTACTTTCTGCAAATCCCCGCCACTATCTTCGTTGCTGCAATGACTACCATCACTCCGCACATGAGCACTGCATGTGGAGTAGTTCCGACTGCAAGACATACATCCATCATCACTATCGCAAGCAATAATCTGTAAAAGTTATTCAACATCGTTTCCGCCTCCTACTATAACAATGTTCTCGTATGGATTTTCCCATTCGTATAAATCTAGTGCTGTAAGTACATCTCCATCCTCGTCTTCATTGATTATTGTATTCTGCATCCGTTCAATCCATTCATCATACTGCTGCTGTGTCATATATTTAGTCATCTCTCTTTCCTTCCTTACATTATCATTATACCACCAGAGCCTTGATTTGTCAATACCTTTTTTACCAGTGTACTCTGTCCTGCTCCTGTTCAGCTCTCGCTCCTGGCTGACCAGCTCCCCGACTCCGCAGCTCGCTCAGCTCCCGGTCTCAGGTCTGCAGCCGCTGCTGTCTCCCAGCTCCCGTATCTGCGAGGGAGTTGTCTCTGAATCCGCAGGAGGTGCAATGGATTTTTCGCAGCTCGGATAGTCCTTTGCACTTCTCGCGGAAGGAGAGGAGAGAAGGGGCAGAGGGCTTATCCTCTCCTCCGTTCTCTCTTTTCTTCCTCTTCTCTTTCTCTTCTCATTCTCTTTCTTTCTTTTCTATATCTCATATCTTCATAGTAGTATCTTTCCATATCATCATATATATCATTGTTTGTGACTTTTAATAAGTCTTCATAGGTGTTATAGTGTTTCATCTTTCTTTCATCCTTTCTTTACTAGTTAGGGAAGGAAGGCTTTAAGCCTTCTTCCCTTTTTTGTATCCCTTCCCAATAAGTACCTTTTCAATTGCTTTTTCAAGTTCTTCCTTAGATACATTGTTTATAGCAATGTATGGGTTCTTTACCTTACTACCATCTTTTTTAGTAGTATGTGGTACTACATTTTTGAAACTAATATCTTTAATCATTTCATATTCTTTTTCATTTACATAGATATTAGTTTTGTTTGATGCATTCCTTACTTGAAATACTTTCTTGTTTTCATTAGTTACTAAATCAAGATTGTTTCTAAAATGTAAATTCTTTTTAGAAACTACTTTTTCAATGGTTTCAAGTTTGGATGTGGTGTTGGTTGTGTTGGTGTTGTTTTTCATTTTTCTTTTTTCCTTTCTTTACTCAAGTAAGGTTTTTATTTACCTTACACCTCTAATTATAATGATATTTTTTCCTATTTCAAGTAGTATATTGACAAAATATCAACTTTTTATAACTTTTTTTGGATTCATTGAAAATATTTTCATTTTTCATTTGAAAACATTTTCAATAATCAAAAAAGTCCAATGCACTATGGAAATGTTAGGGATAACTAACATTAAATTTAAGGCTATTTTAAGGCTATTTAAGAGTAATTTATAATAGGCTATATATTTATATTACTATATATATAAATATTGTTTAAATGGCTTTAAAATAGCTCTAGTAATGTTTTAATGTGATGGGGTACCCTTTAAAATGATGCCCCCTGTCGGCCATACGCCAGGTGGAGTCTGCAAATTAATTTTCAGTGGAATTTTCTGATAGCAGCCCGCTTGATTAAGTGTTGGAAGGTGGGGGGGGGCACGGATTTTTACAGAACCCTAAAACCTATGACAGCTCGCTGAAAAGTCTGTGTATTACTATATATTGCTAAAGTGAGATTTTTTACGAAACCAATTTTCCTATAAATCCCGCCGTTAAAAAAATCCTTGTTTCTATAAGGGGACGGGAATTGAACAAGGATTTCGTTTTCGGGAGTTTTGCCCCCACTATTTATACTTATAAGCCCATTATCTAGCTTACTAGCTATAGTATACTAGGTACATAGACGGTTAGTCAAGGCTAATTTTTAGCAAAAAAACCGTTTTAACCGTTTTTCTTTTGCAATTCCGCTAAAAATGAGATATATTTAAAGTGACAGGAGGTTTTTGGATGGGCAGAAGACCAATTTTTAGAACACCAGAACAAGAGATTCAGGTGCAGTATAAATACTCAAACAGAGACCCCAGAGGCATTTATCATACATATACAGGGCATAAGATAAGTGCGAAGCAGGAGTTGTTTATCCAAAATATTGTGAAGGGCTTGAGTCCAGCAGAAGCTTATAGACAGGCGGGGTATACAGATAGTGCAGGTGAAGGAGCAAAAATGTTGAAAAATCCAGTTATTGCGGAAGAAGTTGAGCATAGATTTGATTTAGCCAGGGACGACAGCATTGCTACGGCAAGAGAAATCATGCAGTATTATACTAGGGTTATGCGCGGGGAGGAAAAAGACCAGTTCGGGCTTGATGCTCCTTTGGGCGAAAGAACAGGTGCAGCCAAGGAATTAATGAAGAGAGTCATTGAACAGGAAGAACAGGCTCAGTTGAATGCAGCACCAGAGGTCAAGATAACTCTTAGTTTTGATAGGAATGGCGAAGAATAAGAAATTTGAAGCGAGAGACCTGAATATCAAGATGAAGGACACCATCATACCTATGTATGACGATGTCCTGAAAGATATTCTAGCCCATAAGCATACTCATTATGTGTTTCCTGGGGGTCGAGGAAGTACAAAATCATCGTTTGTTGGGGGTATTGTACTCCCACTTTTGATTATGCTTAACCCTCAGTGCCATGCAGTAGTATTCAGGAAGATTGGAAACACTATTCAGAAGTCTACGAGAGCTCAGGTTGAGTGGGGAATCTATAAATTAGGGCTGGAAGAATACTTTGATATACCGAAAGTGTATTCAAATCCTATTACTTTTATCCCAACAGGGCAAGAAATCATCTTTATGGGGCTTGATGACCCGAATAAAGTCAAGTCTATAAAGCTCCCATTTGGCTATATAGGGGTTACCTGGTGGGAAGAATTGGACCAGTTTGCTGGTGAAAATGAGTTGCGAAAGGCTTTGCAGTCAACAATGCGTGGCGGAAACACTTTCTGGGACTTTCGAACATTTAACCCGCCTATTTCCAAGAATAACTGGGCAAATGAGTACACAGATTTGGCTGAAACGAGGAAAAACACCCTTGTTGTTAGGAATACCTATCTTGATGTGCCTAAAGAATGGCTCGGAGAACAGTTCTTTGAAGAAGCAGAAGAGCTGAAAGAGATAAATCCAAAGGCTTACGAGCATGAATATATGGGTATTCCTATTGGTACAGGCGGTGATGTGTTCCAGAATGCCAGTGATTTCAATATGAAGCAGCTTGTAGATATTCCAGACTACGATGAATATGGTAATCCGATTGTCAAAAAGGTTCCGTTATGGCAAACATTTGACCAAATCTATTGCGGAATTGACTGGGGCTTTGCGAAAGACCCGTTTAGGTTTGTGCGAATGCATTTTGATGCCAAAAAGCTGGATTTATATATCTTTAAAGAGTATTCTACCCTTCGTACAAGGAATGAGGTAGCCTTTGATGAGTTGTATAATCAGCTAAAGTTGGTTTCTAGGGATGAACTAGTGACGGCAGATAGCGCTGAAGAGAAATCAATTGCTGACTTTAAGGCGTACGGAGCTTTTATAAGGGGAGCGGAGAAAGGTCCAGACTCTGTAAGGTACGGAATCAAGTGGCTCCAGGGTTTAAGACATATTTATATAGACAAGAGGATGTGTCCAGAAACCTATAAAGAGTTTATTAACTATGAATATGAGCAGGATAGAGACGGAAACTTTGTTAGTGCTTATCCTGATGCTAATAACCACTCTATTGACGCAGTTCGTTATGCTATGGAGAAATATTGGAAGCGTAGAGGTCATTAGGCATAGCTAAATATAGAAAAATGTTATATAATAAATACAGATATTGGGAGGTCGGAAATGTTCAGAACTCTATGGAATTGGATAAAGGAGGTATTTGGTAGAGTGTTAGGTAGTCAGACAGTAGCACGAGCACTAAAAATTACACCTATTGTTTCAGATAAGATGGCTAATGCTATTGAACTGTGGGATTCTATGTACAAAGGCATGGCTCCATGGGTCAGAGAGCCGGATGGGGCAGACCCAACGAGAGTTGTATCCTTGGGTATCCCTGCATTTATAGCCAGTGAAAAAGCTCGTATGGCGACTCTAGAGATGAAATCTGAAATTACGGATGGCAAAAAAGATGAGGACCGAGCTAAAAAGGAAGAACTTGATGTTAATGCATTAAACACTTATGCCCAGAATAGCAAAGATAGTAAAACTTCTTTATCCAGAGCGGAATATTTAAATAAGACTTATCAGAATAAAGTAATTAAAAAGATAAGACCTCAGCTAGAGTACGGTATTGCAAAGGGCGGACTCGTTATTAAGCCGTATGTAGTGCCAAAATATGACGGCTCTTATGACATTGAAGTTGAGTATGTTCAGGCTGATGCTTTCTTCCCTTTGTCATTTGATGGGTCGGATAAGATTACAGAAGCTGCCTTTGTTCAAAGCAAGGTGGACAAGGATAAGATTTATCGTAGACTTGAACATCATAAATTAGATGGCAGGAATATAATTATTACAAATAGAGCTTTTGTTACCAAAGTTAATCAGACTATTGATATTTCTAATTCTTATGCTACAGACTTAGGTCAGGAGATTTCTTTGGCAGAAGTTCCTGAATGGTCAGCATTAGAAAAAGAGGTAACTATTAAAAATGTCGATAGTTTACTATTTGCTTATTATAAACAGCCGGAAGCTAACATCATTGACCCGTATAGCCCATTAGGTATTTCAGGATTTGGTAGAGCGGTAAGTCTTATTAAGGATGCCGATTTACAGTATTCTAGATTGCTTTGGGAATTTGAAGCTACAGAAGCAGCTATTGATGTAGATAGAGATGCTTTGATGGAATTGCCTGACCCAAGCGGGAATTTCCATATTACTAAACCATTCTTGCAGCAGAGATTATTCCGTAAGATTGATTTAGGTACTGATGATACTTATGAGCCATTCTTACCAACAATTAGGCAGGCTGATTTGACAGCTGGGTTGAATACTATTCTTATGAAGATTGAGGATGCGTGCTCTTTATCTAGAGGTACATTGTCCAGTGAAGATATTGAAGCCAAGACAGCTACAGAGCTAAAGATTTTAAAACAAAGGAGTTATGCGGCCAATAGTGATATTCAGAAAGCACTTGAATATGCTCTTCGTGAAGTTATCTATATTATGGATGTTTATTGTACTCTTTACAATATTGCTCCAGATGGTAAGTATGAAGTATCCTTTGAGTGGGATGATAGTATTCTTACGGATAATGATGAAGAGCTGAATAAGAGAATCTTACTTATGCAGAATGGAGTTGCCAGTAAGGTTGAACTTAGAATGTGGTACTTTGGAGAAACTAAGAGTCAAGCAGAAGTTGCTCTTGAAAAGATTGGCGAAGAGAATAGAAAAGCGATGGAAGAGAATGCTAAGTTACAGGCTCTTATCGCACAGCAAACTTATACCAATGAAACCACAAATAAAAAGGATACTTCCTTACCTGCAGCACAAAACGGAAGTGCTAGAAATCAGGTAAAAGAAAACACAGAGCAGAACCAAAAAACTGTTTAACTTTTTCAGTATCCGTGTTATAATATTTATGGGTAGTTTGTTTCCACAGATTATCCCCTCTTTCTTCCCTGGGGAAACTCCCCGGGGCGTAGGTAGTAAACCCTTGCGGTTTAAATTATAGTCTAACATGGAGACATTTAAATCCATGTACATTCAATATCGCATGACTGCTATGCGGAATTATAAATTTAGCAGATATAAAAGAATGTAGGAGGAAGAGAAAATGAATGTAAAAGACCTTTTTGAAAAAGGCGAAAATGGTATGTTGTCTTATGAGCAATTTAAGCAGCTCGCCAGTGAAGCAAAGGCTAAATTTGTGGACTTGAGCGAGGGAGCTTATGTCAGTAAGGACAAGTACACTGATGACCTTGCAGCTAAGGACAATCAGATTTCTACATTGAATGCAGACATTCAGAAGAGAGATACTGATTTGGCGGACTTAAATGCGAAGCTTACTAGTGCAGGGAATGATGTGGAGAAGTTAAATCAGGTATCTACGGATTTAACAAATTTGCAGAATAAGTATCAGGCGGATGTTGCCAGCTATAAAGCTCAGTTGGAGCAGCAGGCATATGAGTTTGCGGTTAAGGATTTTGCAAATGCACAGAGTTTTACTAGTAATGCGGCAAAAAGGGATTTTATCAATTCAATGGTAGGCAAGAGATTAACTATGTCCGAAGGTAAAATTATGGGTGCAGATGATTTTGTTGCAGAGTATACTCAGAACAATGCAGATGCATTTGTAGTTAAAGAACCGGAACCAACTAATCCCGAACCTAAACCCCAGTTTGTAACAAAAACACCAGGTCTTAATGACAGTGGAGCTAATTCTAATTTATTTAGCTTCAACTTTACTGGTGTAAGAAGTCACGATGACAAGTAAAATTTAGGAGGAAAAAATATTTATGGCAGATTATGTCGCACCAGCTAATAACGGTACTACTGCGAGTGGTGCAGTAAACTATGCAACTGAATATTCTAGAGCTCTTGCTCAGGCATTCCCTTATGTATTAAACTTCGGTGCTTTGTACGCTACTCCGAATAATGGCAGATACAGATGGGTAAACGCGAAGACTATTGAAATCCCGACCATCTCTACGACTGGCCGTGTGAATGCAGATAGAGACACTGTTGCATTTGCTCAGAGAAACTATGAGAATGCATGGGAAACCAAAACTCTGACGAATCAGAGAAAGTGGTCTACCCTTGTTCATCCGATGGATATTGACCAGACGAACCTGGTTGCTTCTATCCAGAACATTACTCAGGCATTCAATGAGTTCCAGAAGTTCCCAGAAATGGATGCTTATCTTATTTCTAGGCTCTATGCTCTTTGGACTACTAGTGTTGCTGGTGATGCTTCTCATGATGCTTATACCGGCAAGACGGCAGATACTACGGCATTAAGCGTAAACAATGTCTTAGCAGTATTTGACCAGTTAATGCTCAATATGGATAATGCAAGAGTTCCAGCAAATGGTCGTATTCTTTATGTAACTCATGAAGTTAAATCTATGCTGAAGAGTGCTCAGCAGATCTCCCGTTCCATTGATGTAACCAGCAATAACCATGTTATTGATAGAGTTGTATCTAGGCTGGATGAAGTTGAAGTTATCGGTGTTCCTGCTACTCTCATGAAGACGGCTTATAACTTCACTCAGGGTTGGGAACCAGCAGAAGGTGCTAAGCAGATTAACATGTTCTTAGTTCACCCGATTGCGGTTATCACTCCGGTATCTTATGCATTTGCTAGATTGGATGCTCCGTCAGCTATGTCTGAAGGTAAGTACACTTACTATGAAGAGTCCTTCGAAGATGTATTCATTCTTAACAAGAAAGCTGATGCTCTCCAGTTCAATGTAGCTGCCTAATCTAAAAATTGAGGAGAGAGGTTAAATATGGCACTTGTACAGAAATTAAATGTTGTATTAACCATTGATGATGATCAGGTTAAGGAATATTTAAACAAGGGCTACAGTGTAATTGATAATTCTGGTAAGGTCATTAAGGAAGCTATGCCTAATGACCTTAACCAGCTAAAATTATTAGTTGCAAAGTACAAAAAGGAGAACGAAGAATTACTAGCTCAGGTCAAGAAACTTGAAGCTCAGAAGCCTATGGCAGAAGAAGTTAAAGTAGAAGCACCTAAAAGAACTAGAAAGAAATCTTCTCCGAGCGAAGAATAATAGGAGGCGGTTTGATTGTGATGTATTTAACTTATGATGAGTATACTGAAATGGGTGGTACATTAGATGAAACCGCCTTTATTGATTTAGAGTACGAAGCCAGAACATATATAGATTGGGTTACATTCAATAGACTTTGGAAAGAGGAAAAGATTCCTGCCAGAGTGAAAGAGTGTGAGTACCATATCTTAAAATTAATACAGAGTAAGATGAATGCTCTAACACCTTCTTCTGAAGGTGAGATAAGCTTGGATGGAACAAATAAAACTATTGCAAGTCAGTCTAACGATGGGGTATCTATTTCTTATAATGTATTAAGTGCGAAAGATATTATTGAAGCATCAGATAAAGAGTTACAGAAAACTATTCATAGATATTTAGACGGTATTAGAAATAATTTAGGATACAAATTATTGTACAGAGGTATTTACCCAGGAGAAACTTCGGGGGAGTTGGAAGATGAATAATTATCCAGCTTGGTGGGATACCACAATTACTATCTACAATAAACATGAAAATCCTGAAACTGGGGTTATTACTTGGTATCGTAAAACTATTCCTAATTGCTTCTGGAAATATGCAGGAAATAAAGTGTCTTTTGCTAACTACTATAGTGCGAATAGTGCTATGGTTTTGGAAACAGATGATACTATTTGTCGAATTCCAGAAAGTACTAAATATTTAGATAGTGGAAGTTGGATTAATATGCCAAACGATAAAAAAGGAAATTTTTTTACTTTAAAGTTAGGCGATATTATAGTAAAGGGCGAAGTAGATGATGAAATTAATGAATATCTTTCCGGGCATCGTGCCACTGATTTAGTTACAAAATATAAAGCTTTACAAGGATGTATTGAAATTACAACCTATGCTGATAATACGGGGCTTGGTAGGGCTAATAAACATTACTTCGTTAAGGGAGTTTAGTCATGGCAATAATTGAAACTACAGTAGAAGACGAAGCTTCAGCAAGAGTGAGAATTCAGTTTAATGAGTTTATTGCCAGAGTTAGAAGTAATCGTAGAGAAGTAGCCACAATGTATGCTAAGGCAATTAGTCCCTGGGTTCCGTATAAAACAGGCAAGTTGTCTAATTATCGTGTAAACAATGAGGGAGACATTGTATATAGTGCATATAGATATAAAGATGGGGAACCAGCTTTCAACTATGCAGCTATGCAATATAACCGAGTTGATTACGAGCATCCGAGTAATGGTACTCATCCATACGCTACTGACCATTGGGATGAAGTGGCGGAACCTATTATTTGGGACGGTTTTGTACACGATGTTAATGAATTATTAGGTACAAAAGGAAGAAGCCGTAAACCTAATAAGTATATGCGTAGATTACGGGCTAGCCGTAGGCAAGATTGGGGTAAATAATGATTATTGATAAGAATCAGGCAATGATAGATTTCTTACTTACCTGCCCGATAATTCAGAGCAGTCCTTTGTTCTTTAACTTCGCTAAAAGTAAAGAAGATAATAACCAAGTTATTCTTCTTTCAAACGATGTTAAACTTCATGAGCCGTATATTGACGGCTCGGTGATGAAACAATACAGATTTATTTTACTATCATATAAATCTATTTCACTCAACCCGATAGTTAAAGTTCCCGGCTATCCGGACGAAAATTTAACAGAGGTTGCAGAGTTTCAGGAAGTTATTGATTGGGTAAAAGAACAATCTGAAGCAAATAATTTCCCGAACTTCGGAGACAAGTGTGTCATTGATAGTATGACAGTGTTATCTGATAATCCTACTCTATATGATGTAGATAACAATGTAGCACCACCGCTTGCTCGATATTCAATTACAATTCAGATAGATTACCTTGATAATTCACTGAAATTGTGGCAAAATTAAATTGTACAGGAGGAATAATAAAATATGGCTTTTACAAGTACATTATCAGCTGGTCAGAGAGCTCAGCGAAAACTGTTAGTTCATGTTGCCGAATGGAAAGAGGGCTCTGAAACCAAGAGAGAAATCTTAGGTACGAGAACCGAAGATAGCTCTATTGAATTTAACCCGGATATTGAA
>Ga0326512_10000841_pt1 | contig 25818 bp, 30 predicted proteins | sample 1_2617_0518_D_FD_203652 | JGI IMG/M metagenome (GOLD analysis project Ga0326512, IMG submission 203652) | Bovine rumen microbial communities from UC Davis, California, United States - 1_2617_0518 | ecosystem: Host-associated > Mammals > Digestive system > Stomach > Rumen | place: USA...
AAGCTGCCGCTTTTTTCGGCTGGCACGAACTTGCGAATTTTGCAAAGCACCTGCCAGATGACAGCGCAACAGTGCGGGCGCAGGATAAGGATGCTGCACTATTCGCACGCGATATACAGCGTGCGGCGATACTTGCCGACATCTACGATGCCGTGATGATGACAGCCCATCTTTTCGCAAAGGCTCACGGCGGCAAGGACGCGATGCCGGAGCCGTACCCGCGTCCGTGGAAGGATGACAGCAGCAGAATCGGCAAGGGCGCAATCCCAATCTCAGAATTTGACGAATGGTACTACGGGGGTGATTAAATGCCCAGCGGCGCAACGGTAGCCAATGCTTTCGTGCAGATTATGCCGTCGATGGAGGGCGCGGAAACGAGCATCGCGGATGCCATCGTGCCAAGTCTCGGCGGCGCAGGCGAGAAAGCTGGCGCAGGATTCGGCTCGATGTTCGCTGGCGCGGCGGGCGTTGCCCTGAAAGCAGTCGGCGGCGTGCTCGCAGGTGCGCTCGCAGTCGGCGCGATGAAAGACGCTTTCACCGGAGTGGAAGAGGGCTTTTTCAACGTGGTTAAAGCCACGGGCGCGACTGGCGAAGCAGCCGAAAGCCTGAAAAGCACGTACCTCGACGTGTCGAAAAACGTAGTTGGCAGCTTCGATGATATCGGCTCGGCAGTAGGCGAGCTGAATACGCGCTTCGGTCTTGAGGGTGACGCGCTCGAAGCGGCATCCGAACAGGCCATGAAGTACGCCAAGGTCACAGGTCAGGACGCGACCAAAGCCGTGCAGGACGTAAGCCGCATGATGAACAATGCGGGCATCAGCGCTGACGACTACGGCAAAACGCTCGACACGCTGACCAAGGCGGGGCAGGCGGCAGGCATCGACGTGGGCAAGCTTGCCGAAAGCGTCACGAGCAATGCAGCCAGCTTTAAAGAGCTGGGATTCTCGACCGACGAATCAATCGCGATGCTCGCCAATTTCGAGCGCAGCGGCGCGAACACTTCCGCAATCCTCGCGGGCATGAAAAAGGGCGTTGCCGAATGGAGCAAGGAAGGCAAGTCTGCTAAAGACGGATTTACCGACTTCGCAAACGGCGTGCTCGACGGCTCGGTATCCGCTGCTGACGCTATCGACATTTTCGGCGCACGCGCTGGCATGACCATGTACGACGCAGCCCAAAAGGGGCAGCTCGGCTTCTCCGATATGTACAAGGCCATCAGCACGGACACCGAGGGCGCACTAGACCAGGTGTACAACAACACGCTCAGCGTGGAGGAAAAGCTAGGGCTGCTCGGTCAGAAGCTGCAAGCGGGCTTCTTCCAAGCCCTCGACCCGATAGTAACCGCGCTCATGCCGACCGTGGATGCCGCGCTGTCAGGCTTGGGCGAGCAAATCGACTCGACGGCGCAGGCAATCATGCCTGCAATCGAGGACGTGGCTTCGAAAATTCAGCCAATCATCGATGAGGTCTTGCCGCTGCTGCAAGAGACTTTTGATTCCGTCATGGGCGACGTTGGCGACATTGTTGCTGACGTGTGGCCTGACATTTCGCAGACCATCGGAGACGTGAGCCAGACTGTGCTAGGATTAATCCGCGCCGCGTGGCCTGTAATCGGCTCGGTAGTCTCTACCGTGATGACGGCTGTAAAGACTGTAGTGCATGCCGTGTGGCCTGTAGTCTCCAACATCATCAGGAGCGCGGTAAACACCATCAAGGGCATCATCAACGGGCTAAAGCCGATTCTCGGTGTTGTCAAATCCATCTTTGACGGCGTGCGCAACGCGATTAAGAATCCGATCGAGACGGCGAAGAACGCAATCAAGACGGCAGTCGGTGCTATCAAGGGCTTTTTCTCAGGGCTGCACATCACCATCCCGAAGCCGAAAATCCCAGAGGTGCACGTAGACGGCGGCGAAGCACCGTGGGGCATTGCTGGCAAGGGTCGATTGCCGAGCTTTTCGGTCAATTGGAAAGCACGCGGCGGCATGGTCGAGGATGCAACGCTCATCGGCGCGGGCGAGAAAGGCACGGAGTTTATCTGGCCTAAGTACAACCCGTACATGAGAGAGTACGCGGCTGCAATCGCGGAGCATCTGGACAGCGGCGGCGTGAACGTCACGCTCAACTACACAGGCTCAGCCGACCCGAACGAGCTGATTACAACGCTATCTCAGGGCTTGCGGCAACTGAAAGCGACAGGGGCAATTTAATGGCAGAAGGCACGAAGAAATGCAAGTACGGCGTTAGCGGCATGAAGGTGTCCCGCAGCGGCAACGTCATCAAGTGCGAGTGGAGCCTGCCGAGCGCGGCGACCAAAAGCGGCAGCACGCGGAAGGCGACGGGCTTGGGCGAATCCGTGTACGTGAGTGACGGCACGGCGAAGAAGGGCAAGCAGAAGCTGGCAGCGACCGCCCGCGTCGTGGGCACGGGCGCGAAGTCGGTCAGCGTGAACATAAACGATTTCGGCAGCTACACGCGCCGCAGCTTCTACCCGTTTACGAAGCGGCACATCACGTCGATTAAATTCTCGGTCGTGCCGACCAACAGGGCGGGCGAGGGTACGAAGACGGTCAGCAAGACCTATACCTTCCAGAAGCCCCGAAAGCCGAAAATCGGCAAGACCACCATCGACCCGCAGACCGGCACGATTAGCTGCACCATCACCACGGACGCGGGCACGGATGCGCACGAGCGGTACGACACCGAAGCCCAGCGCATCGTGGTCAACACCCGCACGGGCAAGACCACCACGACCAACATTAACCACACCGCCACGAGCAAGACCGACCGCTACGACGCGACCGACTATCAGCAGCTCAGCTACGACCAGTACATCGCTTACCAAGTAAAGGCACGTGCACGCGGCGTGCGCGGCGCATCCGAGTGGGTGACCTCGACACCGTACTACGTCAGCTTTCCGAAGCAGACCACAATCACGGGCATCGACATTTCGAGCATTTCCAGCTCGGGCAAGGCCACGATCAAAATCGACACCAACCAAACGACCGAGCATCCCGTCGATAAGGTCGTGCTCGAAGTGCTCGCGGACGTGACCTATGCCAAGGCTTCGCAGATTCCCGCAGAAGCCCCGTGGCGTGCCACAGATAGCGTGGACGATGGCGAGTGCACCGCGCTTGCCGCGTCAGTCTCCGAGCTGATGCCCGAAGCGGGGCATTACACGTGGATTCGCGTCAAGTCGATACGCTCGGTCGAGGGCGTGCTTTTCCGCTACTCCGAGCCGATGCGTGTCAAGGCGTTGGAAGTGCCAGCCCCGACCGCAGCAGACGAGAGCATCAAGATTATCGATGCAATCAGCAGCGCGGACGGCGAGGGCGCGGTCGTGACGCTCGGATGGAACGCGGACGGCACGGACGATGCGGACGGCACGGAATTGACATGGAGCGAATCCGAAGACGCGTGGAAGTCCACCGATGACCCCGACGCTTACGAATTCGAGTGGTCAGACGGCGAGCTGGTTGTCACCGAGCATGACGCGACCACGGACGAAGATGTGCAAGTCACCTACCATGACAGCGCGGTAATCACAATCAAGGGGCTTGATGCTGGCGAGCTGTACTACGTCAAGGCGCGGCGTTACCTCGACGGCGATAGGCGCACCTACAGCCCGTACAGCAACGTCAAGAGCGTCATACCGTCTGCCGAGCCCGTAGGCGTAACGCTCATGTCTACTCCTTTCGTGCCGCAAGGCTCGGATGTGGAGTGCGAGTGGACGTTCGGCGGCGGCGGCGTGCAGCGCACGTGGCGGCTGCGCACGGCTGCGGGCGAGGTAATCCACAGCAGCGACAGCACGGCAGGCCGCTACGTGATACCGGCAGCGCGTGCGGCGAGCCTAGCGGTGGACGGCGTTCTTTCCATGTACGTGGAGGTGTCCACGGGCGGCGTTTTCGTGGCATCCGACACCATCACAGTGGGCTTCATGCAGCCGCCGACCTTGACTGCCACGGCAGCGTCCATGCTCACGGTGCAGCCGCTGACCTTCTCCGTCACGGCATCCGAGCCGTGCAGCATCGTGGCGAAGCTCGAAAGCGACGGCGTGAGCGGTCAGCAGGCAACGGGTATAGTGGACACGGCAGATAACGCGGTCGTTTGGAGCGAGGTCTTTTCGGGCGTGTGGACTGACGAATCTGACAGCTTCACGCAGACGTTTACACTGCCCGTGCTCACGTCTTTGGTGGACGAAAGCAACTACCGCTTGACGGTATCGGCTGTCAGCGACGCGAGCGGGCTGCAATCGGAAGAAACCGTGCTGCCCGTTGCTGTCAACTTCGCGCACAAAGCCCCGTTTCCGCTTGGCTACGCGACCGTGACACCGCAGGATTACGTGGACGCTGACGGCGTGCACCACATGCAGGCGGTAATCGACCTGCACGCGACCGTGGGCGAGGATGCGGCGGCATCTACAGACGTTTTCGACATCTACCGACTGACCGCAGACGGCGCGGAGCTGATAGGCAACGGCTACCCGCTGAGCGGCACATTCGTTGATTCATACGCGCCATTCGGCACGGAAACCGACCTAGCCTACCGAATCGCCATCCGCACGGTGGACGGCGCGGAGAACTTCGACGATGTGGAGTACGACCTTCGCGGCGATTACATGCGCATCGACTGGCAGGGCGGCTACATCGAGCTGCCGTACAACATCGCGCTTTCCGATGCCTACGCGAAGGACGTGGAGATACGCACGCACGGCGGCGGCGCGAAAGCGGCGTACTACAACGAGGGCGTGACGCGCACGGGCAAGATGAGCAGCGTAATCGTGAGGGCTGACGGCCCGGAGAGCAACGAGCGCATGCGGCAACTGGCGAACTACGTTGGCGCGGCTTTCGTGCGCCTACCAGATGGCAGCGCATACGAAGCTGACGTGCAGGTGAGCGACCTGTCAACAGACGGCGTGCTGCTAAACGTGAGCATCAGCACGAGCCGCGTTGACGCGACAGAAGCCTACATGCTGCCCGCACCGCCAGCAGCTACAGGGGGCGGCGAATGATTGACTACTCTAGGAGCTACGTCAGCCGCTGGCGCGTCTACCGCGTCAACGAGAGGACATGGCTAAACGGCGAGCCGCTGGACGGATTCGTCAACGGCTCGATAAGCGTCACACGCGACGCATCAGGGGACGCGCCGCGCATCGAATCCGGCAGCATGGAGGTGCGCGGCGAGCTGCCACGCGGCTACTACCGCATCGTCATGGAGAGCGACCAGGACGGCACGACAACCACCGACAACATCGCAACGCTGCTCTTCGAGACGAGCGACGGGGACGAGCGGCGCGGCGTGTTGTGGACTAAGGCGCAGGGTCAGAGCGTGCTGTATCCCGCCTATACCGAGCGCATCGCAAGCGGCGAGTATGCGCCAGCGGGCGTGGACGGGGCGCAGTACGCGGCGAGGATGCTCAGGCGTTGCGTCAAAGCCCCTGTGGTTGTGGACGGCGGCTTTACGCTCAATGCCCAAATCGTCCACGACTTCGGGGCGCGAATCCTCGAAGCCGTCTGGCAGGTGCTCGCGGCGGGCGGTTTCGTAATACAGATACACGGCGATGGCGAAATCCACATCTTGCCGATGCCCACCGTGCCAGCCCTCGTGCTGGACGATACGGGCGCGGAGCTTTTGACACCGGGCACGAAGCACGGCAACTCGACCGCCAGCATCCCGAACCGCTACAGGGCAGAGGACGAGCTAGAGACTGCCGTGGTGGTGAACGATGACCCAGAAAGCAGCGTTTCGACAGTCTCACGCGGCTACATCTTCGACGAGCTGGACACATCCCCTTGTCCCGTAGACGGCGAGACGCTGGAACGCTACGCAGCCCGCAGGCTCGAAGAGCTGTCCACGCTCGAAGAAACCCGCGAGTACGGCAGAGAGTGGGCGCGTGGCGTTTACCCGTTTAGCGTGGTCAAGGCATCGGCTGACACCATCGGCGTGGACGGCAACCTGCGCGTGCTGTCGCAGAGCATCGAGTGCAGCCACGGCGCATACGTCACGGAGCAGGCATACAGGGAGGTGAAGCTATGGCAGGCTTAAAACTCGACTTCTCGGCGATACGCGAGCTGGGCAAGGCTATCGCAGGCACGCAAGAGACGCGCCAGCAGACCAAAAAGGCGGTCGTGCGCGAGATTACGGACGGCGGCGCGGTGGTCGAGATCGCGGGCAGCGGCGTGCTCACTCCCGTGGAATCGTCCACAGCTACCTACAGCGTCGGCGATGTGGTGACGGTGAGCAATCGCGGCGGCAAGCTGCACATTGACGGCGATGTGTCCGCTCCGTCCGTGGGCGCGGGCTACGTGCGAAAGACCGTGCAGCCAGTGGCAGAAGCGGCGGCTACGGCGCAGGCTACGGCTGACAGCGGCGTGAAAGCGGGCGCGGACGCGCAGAAGGTGGCAGACGAAGCGAAAGCAACGGCAGCAGCCACGAATCAGCATTTTTGGACTGATGACGGCGGCGTGCACGTCACCGAGCAGACGCAGGAGGACTGGCAGACCGAGCAGACGGGCGGCAACATCCTGATTAACTCGCTCGGCTTGCTGCTGCGCAAGGCCCTCAACAACCTGGTCAGCGTCACGGAGAGCGCGGTCGCGTTCTTCGACGGCAACGGCAACGAGGCCGAGAACATCACCGCGAGATTTGGCGCGGACGGGGCGCAAATTGGCAAGAGCAGCGGAACGCACACGACCATCACCGATGGCAGCTACAGCGTCAGCGACGGCGAGATTACACCGCTCGAATTCTCGCGCACAAGCCAGCAGTGGGTGGACGATGACCCGCAATATCTGCTCGGCGATTACATGGCGCAGCAGCCGAGCGCGACGTACTCGCTGTGCTTCAACGATAACACGCCGAGTATGGCAGTGCCAAACGGCGGCTTCGCGTCCGGCAAGACTTACTACTGGTGCATCGACGGCGGGCGGGCGGTCAAGTTCACGATGCCCACCGCATCGGGCGGCAACTTCACATCCGACAGCAACGGCTCGCTCATCCCGTCTGTTCAGATACCCGTATCAGACTTCTACAGGCAGAGCGGCGGCGAGGAATCGCAGCCGTTCGCGGTGATGGACAAGAGTAACCCGTACAACGTCTACGTGTACAAGGCGGGCGGCTCGCACACCTCGACGCTTAAGGAAAACGAGCGCGTGAAGGTGTCGGCGCAAGTGCTTGACCTGATGGACTTTTTTATCGCGGGCGATGTGACGGCGAACGACGGCAACTTCGGCGGCAACCTGAATGTGCAGGGGCGCACGCTCGAAGGGGCATACGGCAACCATCTGGAATCCAGCGTCACCGTGGCAGCTACCGAGACACCAACGACGATGTACGTCACGGGACTAACGACGTTCGGCGGCGCGATAGCCTACGAGAGCACCAACAACATCATCCGAATCAAGAAGACTGGCACGTACATCGTGAGCCTGCAAGTCGGCACGGACAGCAGCGACATTACGGGCGATTTGGTGGGCGTGGGCTTCAAGCGTGGAAACACCGTGATGGCAGGACCGGGATACAAGCGCATCGGCGGCAGATTCGACACCGTGATCCTCGCGCCGACACCGCTCAACCTGACGGCGGGGGACTACATACAGCCGTTCGTGCAGAACAACACGCACGCATACGGCACTTTTCACACCATCCGCATGCTGATTATCAGGCTGTAGAGGGGGTGACTATGAACTACATGTCATACGACACCCTAGCAGCGTCTTTTATGGTCTTGCTGGCTGCATGCGCCGCGCTCGCTGTGATTTGGGGGGCGGTTAAAGCCGTGCGAGAGATTCGCAAGCCCACGGCAGAGCTACATGCCAAGGTCGAAGAGCACGAGCGAAAGCTGCTCAACGACCACGAACGTCTGGACGAGCTGAAAGAAGCCAGCGACCTGCAAATGGAAATGCTGCTGCAACTGGCGAATCACGCGATAGACGGCAATCACACGGCTCAAATGATCGAAGTGCGCGACCGCGTACAGAGATACCTAATCAAAAAGTAGGGGGCAACAATGGAAATCTTCATGCAATACCTCATGCCAGTGGCGGCGGTCATCTGCGCGGTGGTCTGCTACGTGGCGAAAACGGCTATAGGTTCGGAGCGTTTCGACCGATTCATCCCGCTGTGCTCGGCAATTCTCGGCCTTGTAATCGTGGCGTGGGCATCGGGTGGCTTCACGCCTGAAATCGTGGCTCAGGGGCTTGTGAGCGGTCTGGCTGCGACTGGAATGTACGAGTTAGTGAAGCAATTTATAAAGATTGCGGGGCAAGATGACTAGATACATGTGCTCGGCTCGCATCGACGAGCGCGGAAGGATTGCAGGCGGCAAGTCAGGCGATCAGTCCGGCGAAGAGGTCATGGTGCAGCCGTACTACGATTTTCGGCGAGACGGCTACACCTGCGTAGCCCTGCGCTACGAGGGCGATGACAAGTACGCGGTGCGCAACCGCTCAATCAAAGCTAATGTGCGCGGAGCGAATGCCGACCTCGTGGGCTACGACCAAGGGCAGCGCAGCACGTTTTATGCTGCCATGCGCAAATTGGGCTGGAAACTCGCGAATATCGCAAAGACTGGCACGTGCGAGACGGATTGCAGCCAATACCAGGGCACGTGCTCCAACATCGCAAGGTTGCCGATATTGAGCAAGGCGCAGGCGATACCAGCAGACGTTTACACGGGCAATATGCGCTCCTACTTCGAGCGCGTGGGCTACAAGGTCGTGTCCGGCATCAATTGGAGCACGGGCGCAGGCTTGCGTGCTGGCGATGTGCTGGTAAGGCATCAAGCGTCTAGGGGCTTGGGGCATACGGCAATGTACATCGGGACGAAGCCCAGCGGCTCGCTGTACGTAGATACCTACAAGGTGATCAAGACGCGCTACTTGTACGCGAATCCGAAGAAGCAGCTCACGAAGCGCAAGAAGAAATCCAAGAAAGGCGCGACGCTCAAGTACCTGCACAAGAAGTCGGGCAATTGGAGATACGTGGAGTACGGCGGCGTTAAGGGCTGGGTGTACAACGGCGGCAAAACGAAAGCTATCAAGGTGAAAAGCTATGCTTAACGGCATCGACGTGAGCAGCAATCAACCCGCGAACATCTGCCGAATGGTGGACTACGACTTCGCAATCGTGAAGATGGGCGGCAACCCGCACGGCTACAAGTGGAGCTACACGAATCCGTCAGCCATGCAGCAGGTGACGGACGCGCTCAAGCGTTCGGGCTGCGCTGGGCTGTACTGGTTCTGCTGGGGCAAGCTGAATCCGTACACCGAAGCCAATAGATTCGTCCGCGAAGTGAAGAAGCTGGGGCTTATCGGCAAGGTAATGCTGGTAGTGGACTACGAAGCCGATGCAATCAAACGCGGGCGCAAGTGGCTCGGCAGGCTGTGCGCGAGGGTGGAGAAGCTGGCAGGCTACAAGCCAGTAATCTACGCGAGCGGCAGCGTCATCGAAAGCCAGAAGCTCGGCACGCTCGGCTATCCGATATGGTGTGCCAATTACAGCAAAGGCAGCACGAAGATTGCCGGGTACAACCGCAATGGCTGCACGCTGTACTACAAAGACGCGGTGATGTGGCAGTACACGGAGTACGGATATCTAAAGGGCTACGTCGGGCGGCTCGACCTGGACGCATTCTTTGGCGATAAGCTCGATTTTCAGCGTCTGTGCGGCAGCGATCCGAAAGTCACTGGCTACACGACTAAAGCCGTGCGGTATCTGTACCGCAACCCGAAAAAGGTACTGGGGCAGCGGCTCGTGCGGATACCGAAGGGCGCGAAGTTGGAATACCTCGGCAAGAAGAGCGGCAATTGGCGCAAGGTCAGATACAACGGGCGCAGCGGCTGGGTTTACCGTGGCAAGCCTACAGCCCCGGTATTGAAAGCGATTAAGGAGTAAGAGCATGGCAGAAAACGTCGTAATTTCAGAAGACTTTAGGACTATGACCGTGCCGCTAGAGCAGCAGGTGCTCGGCGCGATGGGGGACGCTTGGGTGCGAAAGGTAAAGTTCATCGTGCCGAGGTACTGCGACGGCACGGACTTGTCCACGTACCAGTTCAGCGTGCATTTCATTAACAACACCGTGAACGAAGGCTACTACCCCGTCCCGAGCATCACCACCAACGCCGACACCATCGAGTTCGATTGGCTCGTATCGCCTGTCGCCTGCGCGAACGTCGGCACGACCACGGCATCCGTCAGCGCGACCGACAGCGACGGCGAGACAATCGCCCACCGTTTCAGCTCGACCACCTACAGCTTCAAGGTGCTGCCGTCCAACGACACGCAAGACCAATCCATCATCGAGCAGGCTGGCGCGATGGACGTGCTCGTCGCGGGCTGGCGCGAGCTGGTGGACGATGCAATCGCGGATGCCGAGACAGCAGCGGCGAACGCGCAGCAGGTAGCCGACACCTACGCGGCAGAGCTGGCGAAGAAGGCCAACTCCGACAGCCACGCGACCGACCTCACGGCTGGATTCGCCGACAACCTCGCGGCGACGGGCGAACCCGTGAGCGCGGAGTTCATCTCGCGTGCCAGCGGCGGGGACGGCGCGGCGCGAATCGAGAGCGTCAAGGGCAATACGCTGGTGTGGAACCAGCTCGCGCACAAGGAAAGCGCGTCAACGACAAACGGCGTGACGATTACGCCGCAAGCGGACGGCACGTTTACCATTAGCGGCACGGCTACGGATGACGATTACTTTATACTAGGCTACATCAGCATGGTTTCTGGTCACAAGTACCTGCTGAAAGGGTGCCCCGCTGGCGGTTCTGCAAGCACGTACTACTACGGCATTGCAGGTGCAGCGACCGATACGGGCAGCGGCGGCATACAGACGGGCTACACGCTTAACACATCGGTTCGCTTTTTGTTCAAGCAAGGTGTCACATTCGACAATGTAAATACGGCATTCTTGTGCATCGACCTAACCCGCATGTTCGGCTCAGGGAACGAACCCGCCACGGTAGCCGAGTTCGAGGCTTTGTACCCCGGTGCCTACTACCCTTACGACGCGGGTACGCTCCTGCCCGTGCGCGTGGAGGGCGTGGAGACAACGGACGTGGATGATAACCCGCTGTTCGTGCGCGAGATACCAGCGTCCACCTACTTCCCTGACGGCATGAAGAGCGCGGGAACCGTGCGCGACGAGCTGACGGCTACGGCTGCGGTGAAGCGCGTGGGGGCTGTGGACTTGGGTACGCTGACGTGGGGCGCAGAAGGCGCATGGCAGCAGTCAAAAGGCATGACGCGCTTTAACGCGGCGTTGCCGAACGCTGCCACCGCACCGATTACGGACGTGGAGAACGTCAAGGCGAGCGCGTACTTCACGCCTAACTTAACGGTCACAGGCTCGACCATGAGCACGGCGTACTGTATAGCGCAGCACGCAAACGGGCGCGTGTACCTCACGATGCCGTACCCCGAGTTCAACAGAGCGAGCGACTTGACGGCATGGCTGCAAGACCATCCCGTGACGCTGTACTACCAGATACAGCCCACCACAACCGAAATCGACCCGCCGCTGAACCTCGACTACAAGGTGAGCGACTTCGGAACCGAGCGCGTCCAGCATACGGAACCCACCGCGCCCGTGCCGATGGAAATCGCCTACGGCATCGACGCTGCCGCCACGCTGGCGAGCCTGCCGACCGACTACATCAGCCACGAGAGCATGGCGCGGTTCATCGCGGCGGTAGAGCAGCATTTCGGCGTGACCGTGACGGAGACGTGGGACGAAACCAACAAGCGATACGACTACACGATCGCGTAACGCGCAAGCCCTCGGCATCTTCGGATGCTGGGGGCTTTTTGCATTTCCGCAGGTAAACGGCTCGTTTATTTGCGTTCTAAGGCGTTTTCTCATGGCAGGTGGTGCAATCGGTCGAGCATTTAGCCCGTCTTTCTTTCTTCAAGCGCAGGAGAACAAGGCGGCTTACGTCAAGAATCTAATCCGCGCAGACATGGAGAAATAGCGTCATCGATTCACACTAATTCACATAAACGGGGAAAATCGGGGAAAATCGGGGAAAATTTGGGAGAATCTACAGGCACCAGCAGAACACAAAAGCGCAGGTAAAAGGCGGTTTTCAGTAAACCGCCTTTTTTGCTGCCCGTGCTTTGGGAGCAGGATGTCGCAGGTTCGAATCCTGTCTCCCCGACCAGCGCAAACTTTGATTTTCAGGGCTTCAAAACTGGCTCAGAATTCACATAAATTCACATAAAGCGGGAAAATCGGGGAGAATTCACGCGCCTTGGGCACGCTTCACGGCATCGCCGACAGCGAGCGCAGCAGCCCCGAAAGCGTCCGCTTGAGGGTTGAGATAGTGCCGATAGCCGACCTTCGATACCTCGCTCCTGCCGTGGATTCTGGCGTTGAGCGTGTCCGGCACGCCTGCGGATTGCATGATGGTTTCGTGCGTGGCTCGCATCCTCGACAGCGGCACGAACGGCACGCCAGAGCCTACCATGCGCCCCATGTGATACTTGGCATCGGTCAGCTCGTAGCTCGTGCCGTCCTTGCGTTTCGGCGGCTCAGACCACATCGAAGCCCACGCACGCGAAACCCGACCGAGCGACAGCGCACAAATGGGCGCGTCTGGGTCACCAATTAGCGCGTGCAGCCGTGAAGCAAACGGCTCGGGTACTACAGCCATGCGCCGCGAAAAAGCCGTTTTAACGTCTTTCCTGCCGTCTGCGATGGTCACGGCATCGTCTACCAATACCGTGCAATGGTAGTCAAATTCTCCGGTAATCGTGGTGACTTCCGCGAAGCCGATATCGCGCCAGTACAGCGCGTAGGCTTCTTCGCGGCGCAATCCAGCCCCGACCATGAGCAGCCACAAGGCTTCGATGTTCGAGCCGCGCATGCGCTCCATTGCCGCTGCCACGTGCTCTGCTGACCACACGTCTAGCTGCGGGTTTGCTGGCGGCAGTTGTATCGGGCGGCGCATCGGCTCAACGTCCAGCAGTTCATTGAGCCACGCATCGCGCAATATCGCTCGCAGCGTCTTCACCACGTGCTCGGCTGTCCCGCGTGATTTGGTCAACACCAGGGCTTGCACTTCGGCGTGTCGGATCGTGTCGATTTCGCGCCATCCGAGCGCAGGAGATAGGTGCACGCGGTAGTGCAGTTCGTAGTCCGCGAGTGCCGCTTTCGTGATGCGACCTTCACGAGCTGGCAGGAAGTACGTGCTCCAATACTCATCGAGCGTGATGCCGTCCCCGAAATTCTCCGACTTGCCAGCTGCTAGCACGAGCTGCTTTCTCACCTTCTGGGCTTCTGCCAGCGTTGCGCAGGTTTTCGATACGACGTTACGCGAGCCGTCGCGCCTGTAGCCGTTCGATACGCGCACGAGGTATTTGCCGTTCTTCTTCTGGGTGATGCTGCCCATTCCGTAATTCTGGCTGGCGCGTCCCGTCTTGGGGCTATCATCGTTCCGAGGCATGGTTTCTCCCTTCCTCCCTCTTGCCTTTGCCCCTGCGCTGCATCTACCCCAGCGGCGCAGGGGCGCAGTTGGTTACTGGGCTATTTCTGCCAGCTCTAGCAGCTCATCTACCGTCATATCTAGCGCGTGGGCTATTTTGTACACACTGCTTGCCTTTGGGTCAGGAATGCGACCATTGAAAAGCTGCGACATATAGGAATCGCTCATGCCAGTTGCGCGGCAAATATCAGCTTGAGACAATCCTTTTGTCTTTGCGGCATCACGTACTGCCTTGGCGATATCCATAATCAGCTCCTTTCGTTGCGTGTCTACAATCCTAAAACTTTTTCGGAAAATTTCAATATTCGGCTTGAATCCTTAATACATTAAGGCTATCCTCTTTGTTGCAACCTTAAAGAATTAAGGATTTGCAGAGCACTTTGACAATGGCTGTGACCCGAATGACGGCAACGCAGCAAAAAATAGGCTAGTAAATCGAGAGGGGGTGAGAAAGTGAAAACACTTGAGGGGCTTGTCGGTGCGTACTTGGCAGAAAGCCACACGACCAAGAAGAGCTTGGCAGATTATATCGGCTGCACGCCTGAGACGCTTAATAGCAAGCTCGCAGGGCGTAGCGATTTGACCATCAGGGACGCACGAAAGCTAGCAGCGGCAATGAATCGAACAGTAGAAGAGATTTGTGCTGTTGCACCGTAAATAAAGGTTTGCCCACACCTGCGGCAACAGATGTGGGCGCAATGATGATTACCGAAAGGAAGTAATCACATGCAAGATATCAAGATTTTTGAAAATCCGCAATTCGGCGAGCTGCGAACTATCACCGATAAAAGCGGCGAGCCGTGGTTTGTAGCGCGTGATATTTGTTTTGCGCTGGGACTTGACCACACTGCACTGCGCAAACTTGACGAAGACGAAAAGGGGCGGGATTCAATCCCAACCCCTGGCGGCGTTCAAAGCACAAACGTCGTTAGTGAAGCAGGTTTTTATACCCTTGTCATGGCATCCAAGAAGCCAGAAGCAAAAGCATTCAAGCGTTGGGTGACGCATGAGGTCTTGCCATCGATCAGGCGCACGGGCGGCTACATCGTGGCGAAAGAGGAAGAAACGCCGGAGCAAATCATGGCGCGTGCTCTGCTCGTGGCGCAAGACGCGCTCGACCGCCAGAGCAAGCAAATTGCCGAACTGAAACCAAAGGCACTCTTTGCCGATGCCGTGGGCGCATCTGACGGCACGTGTCTTGTAGGCGAGCTGGCAAAGATGCTCAGGCAAAACGGCATCAACATCGGGCAGAACCGCCTTTTCGACTGGATGCGCGAAAACGGCTACCTCGGCAAGAAGGACAGCAACCGCAACGTGCCGACGCAAAAGGCGATGGATATGGGGCTTTTCCGCATCAAGGAAACCGCTATCACGCACTCTGACGGTCACGTGACCATTAACCGCACGCCTAAAGTGACGGGCAAGGGTCAGGCGTATTTCGTAGAAAAGTTCCTTGCCGAGCAAGATGAATCGGCTGTATAGCGCGCACGCGCTAGAGCGTGAGCTATGCATCAGGCACGGCACAATCGCAGGGCTGGTGAAAGCCAAGCGAATCACGCCGATATACCTGCCTACTCACAAACGACCGAAATACGACATTGACGAAGTAAAAACGCAGCTAAGGGGCAGACCATGAACACTATCAACCTGATGTTTGACGAGTGCGGGTACGACAGCCTGAAAGACGCGGCGAAGCACCTGCTGCCGCCAGTAATCGGCGTGCCGTTGCTCTACATTGCCGTGCTTTACCTGCTGGCAGCGATATGAGAAGCATCACGTTTTTTGTGCCATCGAACCGCACGACCCGCACAGGGCAGCTACGCGGCTTTGACGGCATGAACGAGCTAATAGCGGCAGCGCGAACGAATCGCTATGTTGCCGCGAAACAGGAGCGCGAGAATATCGAGTATGTGATGTGGCACGCGAAAGCCGCGATGACGAAGGAACGATTCAAGCCCATACGGGGCAAGGCTCACGTACACATCGAGTTCATCGAGCCGAACGCAAGGCGCGACCCATCAAACGTGCTCGGCGGCGTGAAATTCATACTCGACGCGCTCACCAAGCCGCGTGCTGGCAAGACCGGCATCGGCCTAATCCAAGATGATAGTTATAAATATTGCGACCTGACCACAAGCCAGCGAATCGTGAAAGGCACTGCTGGCGCGATGGTGACGGTCGAAGAAATGGGGTAGAAATGAAAGCAATCAAAGTACGCATCGACTTCACCGAAGAGGTACTTGGCACGGCATCCAGCGACCCAGACATTCACCGCGAATTCATCGCGTCGAAGTCACCCGATGCGGAGACGATCGAGCAGGAAGTCGCAGCCGTGGGCGTTGATGAGGTGTTCGACAAGAGCATGACAATCTTTCCGCGCAATGACCAGGGCGATGTGATTCTGTACGACTACCAAATCAAAGGCTTTTTTAAGGATGCGTGCGGTCACCTGCGGCGCGTGAGCGATTCCAAGAGCAAGAAGCTGACTGCTCACAAGAAGGTCATCGACGGCAATATCTTCGTGTTTCCGCGTGAGATTCCAATCATGTACGACGGTCAGCCAGTGGAAGAAATCGGCATTTGCCAGCGTCCCTTGAGGGCATCCACGGCGCAGGGCGAGCGCGTAGCCTTGGCATCGTCTGAAACCGTGCCAGCAGGCAGCTACATCGAGTGCGAGATTCGCTGCTTGGAAGATTCGCACATGGCCTACGTCAAGGAATGGCTGAACTACGGTGCGCTCAAGGGCATTGGTCAGTGGCGAAATTCAGGAAAAGGAAGATTCTTCTGGAAAGAGTATAAAGAAGAAGAAAACTAGCTAAGGCGTGCCAAAGCTGGGCGATGGCAATGCTCGTCCTAGTGCCGCAAAGGAGCTGCCCGGTAGCGCAAAGCGATGGCACAGCGATGACTGGCAAGGCTATGGCAAAGCCGCGATGGGAACAGCGGCGGCATGGCAGAGCTACGCACAGCAAGGGCATGGCTCAGTGCCGATGTGCGAAGGTACAGCACAGCGCAGCACGGCTCGACAAGGGCAGAGATTAGCTAAGTTCAGCGAAGCAAGGCAAAGGCACTGTGTAGAGCAGTTGCGCAGAGCTATGGCATTGCAAACCTCAGCCACGCGCAGCAACGGCGAAGTAATGTGTCGCCCTGCTAGGGCATAGCAAAGCAACGCATCGTTATGCTGTGGCATTGATGACCTCGGCACAGCTAAGGAGCTGCTACGTCCCGATTGGCGAAGGCCGCGCTTTTCGCGGCAAAGCTGGGCAATGGTTCAGGAACGGAATGTAAAGCACTGCAAAGGCAAAGCGTAGCAGCGCATTGTGCCGCAAGGGCTTTGCTTGGTAGTGCTATGCGAAGGCAATGCAGCCCTTGGCACAGCAGAGCAAAGGCAGAGCACCGATTCGCTTAGCGTAGCAAAGGCAAAGCGAGTCGCGGCTAAGCAAAGGCAGGGTACAGTTTCGCCGAGCGACGCAAAGGCCACGCGAGGAATCGCGGGGCGCGGCAAGGGCATAGCGATGCGTAGTGGAGCATATCGAAGCAACGGCTTAGAGCCGCGCCGCAAGGCCCGGCAACGGCATCGAACAGCGCAGTTCGGCACAGCAAAGCAGACAACAAAAGACCGAACGAAAGGAGCTGTATGAGCATTTATGGCGAGAATTCGCGCTTCAAGCTGATTCGCTGCGCAAGCGATGACGATTGGCGCGAGCAGAGGACGAAAGGCATTGGCGGCTCAGACGTAGCCGCGCTGATGGGCTTGTCACCTTGGAAAACGCCATTGCAACTGTGGTTAGAGAAGACGGGGCGCGAGCAGCCCGAAGACATTTCAGAGCGTCCATACGTGGCATTCGGCACGACGATGGAACCGGTCATCGGCGCGTGGTACAAGAAAGAACATCCAGCCATGCAGGTGCGCAGGGTCAACGCAATCGCGCAGGCAATCGATCGTCCGTGGGCGCAGGCATCGCTTGACTACGAAATCCGCGATTACGCAAGCCAGACGTGGGGCGTGCTGGAAATCAAGACGGCGCGAAACGCGAAGGATTGGCAAGACGGCGTGCCGCTGTACTACCAGACGCAAGTTATCCATTACCTCAGCGTCACGGGGCGCGAGTACGCGCACGTAGCCGTGTTCTTCCGCGACACGTGCGAGTATCAGGTCTTTCTGATTCGCCCCGACAAACGCGACCTGAAAGCCGTCACGGACGCGGTAGATACCTTCTGGCACGATTACGTGGAGAAGGACGTAATGCCAGCGGTGCAGCATCAGGACGTGGCAACGCTTGCCGACATGTACCAGGACACCACAGGCGCAATCGAGCCAGCAGATGACCCCGATACGCTCGACGGGCTGATTCTGAGCTACCGAGCGGCGGGAGAATCAGAAAAGCAGGCGAAAGAACACAAAGCAACCTACGCGGCAAAGATTATGGAATTGATCGGAGACGCGAAGGGGCTGGAAACGCCACGGTTCACGGTCACCAGCGTTCGCAGCAAGACGCAAAGGCTCGACACCAAACGCCTGAAAGAAGAGCATCCAGACATATACGCGCAGTACACGACAGAAACCTTCCGAAACGGTGGGCTGAGGATTAAGGAGCAAAAGTAATGGGACAGATAGCACAACAGCAGGCAACGCTCACGCAAGCCACGCCACAAGAGGATTTCAAGAGCATCCTGCAAAAGAGCTGGGGGCGCATCGCTGCGGTGATGCCGGAGAACATGAGCAAAGAGCGGATGTTTCAACTCGCTATGAGCGCGTACAATTCCACGCCACAGCTAGCGCAATGCTCCACGGTCAGCGTCTTGTCGTGCATTATGAAATGCGCCGCGCTGGGGCTTGAGCCGAGCGCAGTTGACGGGCTGGGACGCGCCTATATCTTGCCGTACCGCAACAAAAAGACGGGCGGCTTTGAAGCTACGTTCATCATGGGCTACAAAGGCATGTTGGATTTGGCTAGGCGCAGCGGCGAAATCGAATCTGTCAGCGCGAGGGCGGTATACGAGGGCGATGAGTTCACGTACTCCTACGGCTTAAACGAACACCTCGACCACATCCCGAGCCTTGAGCCGAAAGACAAGCGCAAGCTCACGCACGCATACTGCATTGCAAAATTCAAAGACGGCGGTCACTACTTCAACGTGCTGACCCGCGAGGATATCGAGAAAGCACGCGCCAGCTCGCAGGCTGGCAAATCCAGCTACAGCCCGTGGACAACGCACTACGAGCAGATGGCTATCAAGACGGCGGTGCGCAGGGCGTTCCCGTACCTGCCCGTTTCGATCACTGCGCAAGAAGCGGCGGCGGCAGACGATACCACGCCAGACTACAGCGGCGTTCTTTCGCCCGTCGTGCCAGCAGAGCCCATCGACGTAGACGCGGACACTGGCGAGATACGGGAGAGCTAATGGATTACGCGCAGTTTCTGGAATCCAAGCGCGTGACCATCGAGCCGAGCGGCTTTGAAGCTACCGACATAAACCCGATGCTCTACCCGTTCCAGCGCGATATTGTTAAATGGGCGTGCGCTAAAGGCAAGGCGTGCGTGTTCGCTGATTGCGGACTAGGCAAAACACCCATGCAGCTTGAGTGGGCGCGGCAGGTTTACGACCGATGCGGCGCGGATTCTATCGTGCTGATTGTCGCTCCGCTGGCGGTCAGCTCGCAGACGGTGCGCGAGGGTAGAAAATTCGGCGTTCAGGTGACGAAATGCCGCGATGCGTCAGACGTTCGACCTGGTATCAACATCACCAACTATGAAATGCTTCACAAGTTCGCTGATGTGGAGATATCCGGCGTTGTGCTCGATGAATCAAGCATCTTGAAGAGTTTCACGGGCAAGACGCGAAACGAGATAATCACGCGATTTGCGCACACGCGCTACAAGCTGGCTTGTACGGCAACGCCAGCCCCTAACGACTGGATGGAGCTAGGCAATCACGCCGAATTCTGCGGAGCTATGACGCGAACCGAAATGCTGGCAATGTTCTTTATCCATGACGGCGGCAACACGTCGAAATGGCGCATCAAGGGACACGCTAAAGAGCGTTTCTGGGATTGGGTCAGCCAGTGGGCAGTTGTCGTATCAAGGCCGTCTGATTTGGGCTACGAGAATGAGGGATTCGACTTGCCAGAGCTGAGCATCAAAACCCACGTGCTAGAGGTCATGGACGATGACGATGAGCGGCTTTTCGCCGTGTCCGCGCTCACCTTGTCAGACCAACAAAAAGCGCGGCGCAGCTCGATTGAGTTAAAAGCCGATGCAATAGCCCAGTTCGTGAACAGCTCCGATGAGCCGTGGCTTATCTGGTGCGACCTCAATGCCGAATCCGAACATCTGGCGAAGTCGATACCCGATGCCGTGGAAGTGCGCGGCAGCGATTCGGACGAATGGAAAGAACAAGCCATGATGGGCTTTTCCGATGGCAAATACCGCGTGCTTGTGACAAAGCCGTCTATCGCGGGTTTCGGCATGAACTGGCAACACTGCTCGCATATGGCCTTTTGCGGCTTGTCTCACTCATACGAGCAGTTCTATCAAGCCGTGCGGCGTTGCTGGCGATACGGTCAGTATTGCCCCGTTGACGTGGATATTTTCGTCACGAGCCGCGAATCAGCAATCGTGGAAAACGTCATATCGAAGCGCGATGCATCAGACGAAATGACCCGCGAAATGAAGAAGCGAAGCATACGAATCAGGGACGATCTAAACATGAACAAGCGCGACGAAATGCCCTATATCGAAGAGGATGCACGCGGCGAGAAGTTCAGGCTGATGCTCGGCGATTGTGTCGAGCGCATCAAGAGTATCAATGACAACGTAATCGGCTATACGATCTTCTCGCCACCGTTCGCAAGCCTGTACACCTACAGCAACTCGAATCGCGATATGGGTAATTGCAAGACCGATGACGAATTCGAGCAGCATTTTGCATTTCTAGTGCAAGAGCTTTACCGCGTAACGATGCCGGGGCGGCTCGTTTCCTTCCATTGCACGAACTTGCCGACCTTGAAAGAGCGCGATGGCTACATCGGTATCCGCGATTTCAGGGGGGGGCTTATCAAGGCGTTTCAAGACGCTGGCTTTATTTACCACAGCGAAGTGTGCATCTGGAAAGACCCCGTAACAGCCATGCAGCGCACTAAGGCGTTGGGGCTGCTCAATAAGCAGAAGAACAAAGATAGCTGCATGAGCAGGCAGGGCATACCCGACTACCTCGTGACCATGCGCAAGCAAGGGGACAATCCAGAACCCGTCAGCCATACAAACGATGAATTCCCAATACCTGTATGGCAGCGGTATGCAAGCCCCGTGTGGATGGATGTGAACCCGTCGAGGACGCTGCAACACCAAAACGCACGGGAAAACGAGGATGAACGCCACATCTGCCCGTTGCAGTTGGATGTGATCGAGCGCGGCATCGACCTATGGAGCAAGCCAGATGACGTAGTGCTTTCGCCCTTCGCTGGCATCGGATCTGAGGGGTATGTAGCTGTATCCAAGGGGCGCAAGTTCATCGGCATCGAGCTGAAACCATCGTATTTCAAGTGCGCGGTTCAAAACCTCGAACAAGCCGAATTTGAAGCGTCGCAAAAGACGCTGTTCGATTTTCTCAAAGTAGACAACTAAGGAGCAAAAATGACCACAAGCGTAAACATCGCGTGTATCTGCGGCAACGTGGGCAGGTGCGAGCTAAGGCGAACGCAAAACGGCACGGCTGTGCTCACCTTCTCCGTGGCGGTCGAAGAATACCGCAGCAACGGCGAGAACTACACGAGCTGGATTTCCTGCTCTTTGTGGGGCAAGCGTGCCGATGCCATCGACAACATCATGCATGTGGGCGATCGCGTGACCGTCAGCGGACAGCTTCACGAGCAGCGGTGGGAAACCAAGAACGGCGATAAACGCTCGCAGATTGAATTGACGGTATCCGAAATCAACATCATGAGCAAGAACAGCCCAGCGGAAAAGGCGCAAGACAACGCCGTAGCCGATGCAGTAGATAAGGCTTTCCCAGGTGCGCAGGTCACCGAGCAGCAAGCCTACGCGAATGATGATTTGCCATTCTGATGCGCTGGGAGCAAACCCAAATCGATGATTCGACGCTTTGGGAACTGGGCTACGAGCGGCAATGCATCCACGCGGATATACATTGCCGCTTCAATCCTTGCACGCTTGCGCAGGGTGTGCGCTGCTGCGCGGATTGCATGCTCTGCGGTAGCCCGTGCCCAATTGCGAGAAAGGTGACGAAATGACCGAACAAGACACACGCAAGAAGCTGGAGCGCGACCTCATCGAGTTTGTGAAAGAGGTGTGGCAACGCGGCAGGCGGTTCGAGATGAACGAGAAGCCAGACGAATGGGACAGCGACAAGCTGATGATGTTCCTCGACCGTCAAGCGGCGATTACGGAGCGTGAATGCCTTAAAGCCAAGAGTGACGAGCTGCGCGAGTGCGACGAGCAACGGCTTGAGTTCCGCGACCAACGCGACTACCTGCAAGCCAAGGTGGACGAGCTTAGCGGCAGGCTGGAAGACCACATCGCGAATGGCGACAGGCTCTTCAACGCGCTCATCGACACGGCTGTCGAGCGCGACGATTACAAAGCCAGCATGGAAACGCTCGAAGCCGACGCGAACCTATGGCGCAAGCAAGCCGACAAGCTGAAAGCCGAAAACAAACGCCTGAGCGACCGCGTAAACGGCTTGCTGCTTGAGCTGCTAATCATCGCCGAGAAACTGGGGGCTGAAAATGTTAGTGACAAGACGGCCTGACGGCAGCTTCACGCTCGGAGACGAGCACGGCGATTTCGTAGACTCCGAGCCAGACCACCCGATGCACGTGTACCTGCCCGAATACCACTGCCGCAAGCACAGCGAGCGCACGGAACAGGGCAACAAACTCGTGCACTACAAGGGAACCGTGCCGATGCTCAGGGAGCTGGTGGAGAAGTACGGCATCGTGAGCGTGTCGAGAAAGACCGCCATCACAACGGCGCAGCTTTCAAACATGCTGAAACGAAAAAGCCAAACCTGCCGCAAGAAGTACGTGGACGAAATCAAGGCGGCGTATAAGGAGATGATCGAGAATGCTTGACACATTCGACGCATTGAGAGAGACGGTGAGCGTGACGCAGCGCGGATACCTGCGCACTCAGATGCTCGGCGATATCAACGCGGCTGAAGAGGATGCGCTGGACGAAATCGGCAAGCACGAGCGGCGCATCGATGACTTGACGCGGATGCTGCGCAAAGCCGACGAGCGCATCAAGGAGCTGCAAGCGCATAACGAATACCTCAGCGGCGAGCTGGATAACGCTGTAATCCAACTGGATGACCTGACAGGCGATTACTGCGATATTTGCGAATCAGAGTACCGAGACATGGCGAAACAGGCGCAGAAGTCAAATAATCTGCTCTGCTGCGTCATCGTGAGCCTTTTGGCGATGATGCGCGATGAATAAGCGAGACGTAGGCGATACCCTCGCGCTGCTTTTGTTCGTGCTCGGCATCGTCATGGCTGCGCTTGCGATCGGCGTGACCTTCGGCGCAGGCTGGGGCTTCACGTGGCTGTGCGCGTGCTGCGTCATCGGCGGCGTGGGCGTGATTGTGAGCGTGAGACGATGAGGGGATACGTTTACATGTCTCATGGCGAGCCGCTAGTGAACGAGAAGGGCGAGATTCACCTAGCGCGCAAAAACGAGTGCGAGGACGTTTCCACCAAGAACGGCATCTTTGAGTGCTCCGAATGTGGGTGCACCGTCTACGAGCACGGCGTTGATTGGGGCGGAATCAATTATTGCCCAGATTGCGGAAAGCGGGTGAAGCAATGAGCAGAATCTGCGACACGTGCCGTAACGAGCATTGCCGCACAGTGGTAGGCAACATAACATCGTGCGACTTCTACGTGGGCGGCGAGACGCGCTACGAGCGACTTTTCGGCACGCCGGAGAGGGCGGCGCGGACGATTATGGGCAATCAGCTCACTTACGACCTGCTCGACCAGTGCGACAAATGCCCTCACCAGACTGACGAGTGCTACGAGCCAAGCGGCAAATGCACGATGGACGATTACGACGCACTGCTCGAATGGCTGAAACAGGAGGTGGACGCATGAGTAAGCCGCACAACTGCCGTCACTGCTCGTTCATGGTCTGCGGCGATGCCAACTGGTGCAGCATGCATGAAGAGACCATGAGCGACATGCAGATATGGGCGGCTCGGAAATGCCCAGAGTGGGAATGGAATCCGATTGATGCGCTTACGCTCATGGAGTGGGAGCCGACGCCACCGAGAAAGAGGCCAGTTCTCGACGGGCAGACAACGCTTGAGCTGGTGGGTGATGCGGAATGACCGACATGGTACGAAATCGATGCGACATGGGATGCCGACGGCTGCGCGGGGAGGTGGACGAATGACGTATGAGACGTTCGCCGCAGTCGGCGTGGTGTTCACCGGGCTGCTCGTAATCGGGCTGGTCGCAATCGGCATCGGCACGCTGGTCGCGACGCTCAAGGAATGGCTCCATGATAAGCGGTGGAGCACGGAGAAAATGCTGGAAACCCAGAGGGCGTTGATGGAGGCCCACAACCGGCTGAACGAGCGCGTGAAGGTGCTTGAGGACGAGCTGAGTGGTGATGCATTATGAGCGGCAAGCTCGAACAGCTCGAATTGCTATTTATCGACGTGAGCGAACCCAAACCCAAACCAGAGCCAATGCCGGACGGCTTACCGACGTGGGATGACGTGCAGAAGAAACGCGCTCATGTGGTGTATCGGTACGAAGCCTGCGATAAATGCGCTGGCGAGCCTGTCAGCTATTGGGACGCTAACAAGCGTGAATGCATGCACGTGAAAGGTCGATACGCCTATCCGAAGCGAATCACTCGCGGCGGCTGGCATGGCTGGCTTTGCAGGAAAACGTACCTGGACTGGGGCGAGGGCTGCGCGTGCGTTGAGATTGACGGCATGGAGCTGAATATATGCGGGTGCGGCGGCTTTCCCGATTTCGTGGGCTGCGGCTCGAAGCATTACGTAGACGAGTGGCATCAGGACTACAGCACGTGGATGGTGCAATGCAAGCAGTGCCTTAACTCGGCGTATGCGAAAGGTCAGAGCAAGCTAGAAGCTGCGCAGAGGTGGAACGCCGGACAATACCTTGAGTACAAGAAATGGGGTGAGACATGAGGGAGCTGGACGAATTCGCAGCCGAGCCGATTAAATACTTTTCGCATGATTCCAATGCCCACCACGACCGCAAATGCAAGCGACTGAAAAGAATGTACGGCTTCGAGGGATATGGCAGGTGGTGGCAGCTATGCGAGCTACTGGCTAGCGCAGATGGCCATTACCTGCCTAGTTACACCGAAGAAGACTGGGAGCTGATAGCGGACGATCTGGAATTCGAGACAGCGGAAGAAGCAAAAGAATTCATACACGCGCTCCAATCGCTGCAACTGCTAGAGCCTGACGATAGCTTCGTATACTCACACAGGATGTTCGAGAACGCTATCAAGGTATCAGCCAACAGGCGCGGCGGCAAGAAGGGCGCAATCGGCAGGTGGGGCGCGAAGCCTACAGAGACACCTACAGAAACGTAGTGAAAATGGGTACCCATATGGCTAGCTATCATGGGTACCCATATGACTACCCAATGGCATTAAAAGAAAAGGAAAGGAAAGTAAAGAGAACTAACCGCTTGCGGTTAGTTAGTTCTCTTTACGTAGTAAGACGTTGCTAGTAGTAACTTTCTCTTTGGTTCTTTCTCTTTGTGGAAAACTTTTCAGCCTGTGGAAAACTTAATTTCGGGATGTGGAAAACTTGAAAGCACGCGAATATTTCGAGGGGGTCGCAAGGGCAGCGAGGGCGAGGGACGAAGCAGCAGCGGAGTTGCGGGAAATCGAAAGCGGCGGCGTTAGCGGCGTGAGCTATGACGGAGCGGGGCACGGCTCGTCTGATGCAGCGGACAAGGTACTCGGCATCATGGCAAAGACAGCAGGACTAGAGAAGACGATCGAGACGAGCAGCCGCATCATGGACGAAGCACTCGCGCTGCTCTACGGAGACAACCACAGGGGCGGCGTTGCGAAAGCGTTGGGCTGCACGTTCGCCGATGTGCTGGCGGCTCATTACCTCGATGGTCAGAGCCTGCGCGATATCATGGAGCACGAGCGAAAGATTGACGGCATGCGGTTCGCTTCTGCCGGTCACGTGCAGTATTACCGAGACAAAGCACTTCGCTGGCTCGATGAGAACGAGCAAGCATTTTTTGTACAGAAGTGGTAGAATTGTTCTAAGCTGCGAGAAGTGTAGCTAATCGATAAGGCATCTGTGATGAGCA
>Ga0326512_10000842_pt1 | contig 25805 bp, 45 predicted proteins | sample 1_2617_0518_D_FD_203652 | JGI IMG/M metagenome (GOLD analysis project Ga0326512, IMG submission 203652) | Bovine rumen microbial communities from UC Davis, California, United States - 1_2617_0518 | ecosystem: Host-associated > Mammals > Digestive system > Stomach > Rumen | place: USA...
GTCTTCCCTTGGTTCGTTTTATTTTTCGGATAGGGGGGTGACGTGTCCCGCGTCGTCAACAAAAAATCTTTTTTTATTTTTCGCGTGTTCCGCTGCGTGACATTCGCGGCACAATAGCTCCAGGTTTTCCCAGCTTAATAATATGTTTGGGTCTGTTACATTGTCCGGCGTTATGTGTTCCCGGTGGTGTACTATTACGCCCGGATTATATAAGCCCCTGGACAGGCAACGCTCGCAAAGTCCGCCGCGGCTTGCTATGTATGCCGCGCGGGTGTTTTGCCATGCTTTGCTCTTGTAGAATTGCGCCGCGTATTCTTTCGCCACGTTGTCCCCGCTCCCTCCGCTCCGGCTCTTTGTCGTCCGGCTCGCCCGTGTGTTTTCGGGTATAGCAAAGGACCAGGCGTTCTTGCTCTGGTCCTTTTCTTATTCTAGTATTTTACGCTTTCCGCGGGTGACATTGCATGACACGTTTTTAATAATAACACTCGCCCGTGTTTATTGCCTCTCTGATCTCCGCCGCCTTGCTCTCCATTTCCTGCAGCGTTTCAACTTCTGTCATGCACTGCGAGTTCGGATATATTACGAAATAGCGCTCCCGCTTGTTTTTGTTCTTCGCGTGCTTTGCGCTTGTCGTGTGCCTGCAGTCGTTCCAGGCTGAGCCGCACGTCTTGCACCCGCGTTTCCCGTCGCAAATATAAACCGCTTTCATGTGTTTTCCTCCTCGTCCATCTTTGCGCCACAATTCGGGCAATAGTTCGGCAAATTGTTGCCGTCGCCTACGTCGTATAGGTCGCCTATGTAATAAAGAGTTCTGCAAACCGAACACCAAACCTCGCCAACTGTGTATGACATTTCGTCCGCTCTCCACTCCCCGTGCCGTATGGGTTCGGCTGCCTTGTCGATTTCTTCCCGCGTTATATATTGCCCTGTCGGCAACATGTCCCGCGCGTCGGAATACTGCAGCGCGTCCGCGTCGATTAGTCTCATGTTTGTTCCTCCTTTATCCGCTCATATATTCTTCTGCACTTTTCTTCGTGTTCGCACTTGATAATAATTGTGTCGGGTCTGTTGAACGCGTATAAAATATCCGCTCTCGGCTCGATATCTTCACAATGTTCGCAATACTTTTCGAAACTGTATGTAATCACGCTTTCGCCCTCCGTTCGGCTTCTTCCCTTATCAGCCGCGCCCACTCTTTCTGCACTTCTTCCGGCTGTTCTTTTCTCATGTATCTTGTCATAGTGGGAACAGATTTCCCCAAAAGGTCGCCCAGCTCATACAAATACAGGCCCGTATCAAATAAAGCGCGCCTCACAATATAATTTGTTTTTTTCATGCTTTCGCCCTCCTCGTTAATAGTGCCATTATTACCGCTTGCACCCCTACGGCCTCAAGTTCATCGATTGCCCGAAGTGCGCGTTCGGTATTCTTTGCCAGCTGCAGCGGGTCGGCGCTTGCGATCTGGTCGAGGGTGATTTGTTCGGCGGTGTGTTTCGGTTCCGGCTGGCGCGGTGTCTTCTTCTGCTCGGTTATATACTTCATTACAGCCGCGTATATTTTCCACGTTAGCGGGCGGGATTCCGCTTCCAGCGCGCAATATGTGCTGTACCCGATGCCGATATCTTCGGCCATTACTGCGGCGCTTTTGCCCATCTCCGTGCGTATTCGCTGCAGTTCCTCCGCGATCTCATGCCGCGTGTCATTGCTCATTTTGGTTCTTGCTGTTTTCTTTTCCACGTTCGGTTCCTCTTTCTATCTGCGCGCATAGTTTCGGGCGCGCGTTGATTTCGTTAGTCAGTTTTATATAAGCCGTTTTGCGTATGCGTATTATTTGCCGTTCGCTGTAGTTGTATTTGTTCGCGATCTTCTGAACGTTCAGCCGGTGGAGGTGGTAGTCCTCGAGAATTGCTTTCTCGCGTTCATCTTCCAGCAAGTCCAGCAGCTCGCGCGCTACTTCCTCACGCTTCAGGAGCTCCGCGGCTATGTGCTCGAGGCGGTCTTGCGCCTGCATCATGCGTTCCACCCATACGGCCTGCGGGCTGCTGGTCACGCGTCCGCCGTTCGGTGTGTCCGTCCATGTGGTTGTTGTCCGCATTGCCTGCGCTCTATATTGCGCCACTGTCTCCGCCTCTGATCTCATACGGATAGACAAATAAAAGAGTTTTGATAAATAACTTTTGACTTGTGCCGCCGTTACCATAGCCGCGCCGCTTTCCTCCTGCTGCTTTAATTAAAAATGAATCCCCCGTTCAGTTCGGGAACTTCCACCGCTGGCGGGCGCGGTCTGGATTTCTCGCGCTTTAGCCATTTATATAACTGCTTATAACACGCGGGGCAAAGGTCTATTATTTCGAATTCTTCCCGCCCCTCAATGACGGGTGCGACACCCTTCCCGAACTCCGCCGCGTATACTGTCGGCTTGTCTCCCCCCGGTGTATAGGTGCCGAGGATCAGTTCTTCCCCCTCCGGCTTTGCGTTTCTGTAAAACTTCCCGCAACGGTCGCAACACTTTGCATTCATTTGCTTTCCCCCTTTTTCTTGTACTTCATGCGCTGATAATATGCGCGCGTTTGCTTTGCTTCGTCTTTCACAATGTCCAAAGCCTTGAGGCTGATTCGTGTCTGCTCGAGGTCGTCCTCGATATCGTCCGGCGCCCAGTACTGCACCGGGGTGCCGAACACCTCCGAAATTTTGAGCCATACGGAAAGCGGAACCGCGGGTTCCTTTTCTTTCCTCTGTGTTAGTCTGTGGATTGTCACGGGCTCAACGCCGATCACTTCGGCGAGGTCTAGTTGGCTCAGCCCGCTTTTCTGTAATTGTAGGCGTAGTTTTTGCGCTGCTGTCATTCCTGTTCCCTCTTTTGTTCGTCTGTTATATTCAGCATTACTGCGAGCCCGTCGGAAATGGGCCAAATTTTAATTATTTCGCTTTCCGCGTACAATCTGCAGGAAAAGCCCCCGCAATCTGTACGGGCTATTATATCGGCGCTGGCGTTTAGTATTTGCAGTTTAAACGGCCACGCCGCCGCGGATCTCAATTCCTGCAGGGTCATTTCTCCGGTTCCTCCTCTTTGTTGCCGTATGTGTTGATAATGTGCAGCGCCATTTCCGCCCCGGCGTTATAGCCTTTTATATATGTCTCTTCAAGCTGCAGCGCATCCGCCTTTGTCTCGATGGTCGGCGCGTTCTTTATCGCGTTCGTCATAAGGTCCGCAACTATCGGCGGCGTTGCGTCTTCAAACTTCCCGAAAATTGCCGCCGCATATTTTTCGAGCGCTTCTGCGTCTATTGGTCTCATGTTTAGTTCCTCCGTGTCTCTTTTTGTCCCTTTTTGTCTCCAACTGTCCCCGCCTTTATTTTTCCAGCGGTTCCAGGCCGTGCCGTTTTCTGATCTCTTCCGCGTGTCCTATCAGTAGTGTTGCTATGTCTTCCGCGTGCTTTTTCTGCGCGGTCGCTTCATCCCATACCTCGCGCAGGTCGGTTTCCACTTTGCGGAATATCTCGTCCAGCGTGTCCGCGTCCTCGATATATTCGGGGAGTACGTTTTCCAAACTGATTACAACCGCCAAAGAAAAGGCAAGCGCCCCCGTATTTACTCCGCGCGTGAAATATTGATTCAACGAATTAACAAGCGTTTTATTCATTGCTTAACCCCTCCGGGCGCGTGCGCGCCCATGATAAATATTTATCCAGGATCGCGCGCCCCTGCTCGAAACTGTAGGCAAGTTCTACCGCGTACCCCTCCGCGCGTAAATCCCGCGCCCACCTCTTCTGCGCTGCCGTGGGTTTGTTGTTGCCCCACTTCATCTCGATATATAAACCGAAATAGCCGCCGCGGGCTGTCGGGAAACAAAGATCCGGAACGCCTGCGCGCAAACCTGCCGCCGCTAACTGTCGCCCCGTCCAGGGGTTGCGCTTGCCCTCGTTTGGCGTGTGATACACCCGCACCCCCTTTGCTTCCGCATAGGCGACGAGCATCTTTTGTTCGTCTATTTCTGCCATTGTTCCGCGCCCTCCTGCAGCACTTCGCGCAACTTCTCCGCGATCGGTTCGAGCGGGACATATAACGCGATTTCTCTATCGTCTGATAGGCTGAGCCCCAGCCCGTTTGCGTCGCTGGTTATCCTGACCGTTATCGGCTGCGCCCTCATGTATTTGTCGGTTGTTATCATGCCCACAACTGTTCGCCATTGGGTGCCGGGATTTAGTGCGCTGTTGCGCCATCCTCTGTCCTTATATTTGCTCATATTCTGCCCGCCCTTTCTAATTGCTCCATAACGCGCTTATATTGCGTTGTGTTGTAGATGCTCGCGCGCGCGTCTTTTTCTTTTTCTTTAACATTTTCTTTCTCTTTTTCTTTTTCTTTTTCTTTAGGTTCGGGGGCGGTTTCGGTTTGGTTTTGTTTTGGTTTTGTTTTGGTTTTTGGTCTGCCGCCTTTTGCCCCGTTTTCCCATCTCCGCTGGTTTGCGTCCAGCTGCGGTTTTATCAACCTAAAGCAGGCCGACGCCGTGCCGGAAAGCTCCGGCGCCGTTCCTGTTAGTCCGTATTGAACTATAGCGCGGTACAATGTCAGCTCCGTTTCCGGGTCTTCGAGATCGGCCAGCGCTTCCGCGAATGATTTATAAAATATAAAGCCTTGGCGCTCCATACTTGCGCCCCCTTAAAATGGCAGGTCGTCTTCGTCGGATATCTGCGAGAAGTCTTCTTCCGAAAACTCGGGGCGCTGGTCCATTTCGTGCGCTTCCTGCCTTTTCGCTTCTGAGAAGAAAGCATTGCGCGCCATGACTTCGACCGCCTTCCGGTTGTTGCCGTTCTTGTCGGTATATGTTCGCGTTTGCAGCTCGCCCTCAATTATGATCATTGAGCCCTTGCCGAAATATCGGCAGATAAATTCCGCCGTTTTCTGCCATGCTACAACGTCTATAAAATCCGTTGCCCGTTCCGTTCCGGCTTTGACGTAGGAACGCTCGCACGCGATGCAGAAAGACGTGACCGCGATCCCGCTTGCCGTGTGTCTCAGCTCCGGCGCTGCTGTTAAACGCCCCATAATAACTACTTTGTTTAGCATGTTAGTTTCCTCCGCTTGTATCTATTGGGCGCATATCCCGACACTTGCCGGAACAATAAACGTGCCCGCCGTTTGCCTGCTTGCTTCTCTCTGCAATGTCCCCGCGCACTGGTTTGCCGCATACCTCGCAAAAATAGGCCGTTTTTGCGTTTTCTTCTTCCGCCTGGGTGTTTTCCTTGTATGCCCTGCGCGCCGCCTTTTCGCGTGCGTTTTCGTCCGTGTCGGGGTCTTTGTTGTCGTCAATCAGCAGCAACCCGTTCAGGGCGTACTTTCTCGCGTAGCTGCTCGCCCCTCCGGTTACCTGCGCGCCGTCCATGCCCTTTTTGCTTTCTTCCTCTCGGGCGTAGGCTCTCACGCTGTAGGCATTGCCCGTTTCGACGTCTTCTGCGTATACTGTCGCCCGGACGTAATAGCGCTCCCCGCGCTGTTCTATTTCGTCGGATATCTGCAGCATAACGCCATATTTTTTTAACAGCGGTTTGACCGCCTCGAGAATATCCTCACAACTGCGGTAATTGTACCCGCCGAAACTGTTGCGGCGGTTCTTCGGTGCTTTCAGCTCGTTCTGAATGGCGATCAATTTTGCCTTGATGCCTGCGGGCTTTGCGTCCGGGAATAGCAGCAGCCCCGCTTCCTGCAATGCTTTTTTATTGTCTGCCATGTCTGCCACCTCCTCACGCGATCAAAAGGACCGCAAAAAGCAGAGCGGTTCCCAGCGCTGCCAGCGTCCCGGCTTCCAGCCATTCGCGCAGGCTGATTGTTTCGGCGATTGTTAAAAAGTCTTTCATGTTTGGTTCCTCCGTTTTATTTCTGCTATACAACACGCGCGGGCGGTGTATAGTGCTTTTATTGTTTCCGTGTCCGTTATGGTTTCGGCCATGCTTCCCAGCCGATCGCGCGCCGCTTCGAGGTCGCGTTCGCTGTGCATATATATGTTGGTGTGCAGCTCGTCGCCGTATTCCCTGCGAATTGCCTCCGCGTATGTCGGGATATATGGCTCTATTGGCTGGTTTGCGTCTCCGACCGTGCTTTCGCATTGGGTCGCGTTTAAACTCGCTTTACTCATGACAACTCCGCCCGGACAAATTCTTTAATAGTTGCGCGCCCGGTTCTGAAATTGAAGCGCGGGTTGTGGTATATGGCGCTGGTTGACTTTCCCGCGATGGCTGCGAGCTGCTTCTTCGTGAAGGTCGTTTCACCCGGGAACAGCTGCGCCGCTCTTTCTGTGTAGGCTTCTACACGATCAAAAAATATTTGATTCATGCTTGGTTCCTCTTTCTGCGGTGTCATACGCTTTCCGCGGATTTTTTAGGCAAAATAAGGACTTCCAGCGGCGCGCCGTAAAGTTCCAGCAACTGTGCTAATTTGTCCGTATTTGGGGCGGTTTTGCCGCTCTCCCAGTTGCTCAGCGTCTTGTCCGATATCTGGAGACGCGTTGCCGCGTCTCTGATCGTCAGCCCCGCATTAACGCGGGCGGCCGCTAAAGTGATTTTATAATCCATGTCATTTCCTCCTATGTGGTATGTCTTCCGGCTTTTTCCCGGCTCCGAGTTGTAGTTGCATATATAGGCAAGCGCCCTCGAGTGCTTCGCGCTGGGCTTGTGTCAATAGCCCGTTTCTATAATTTGCGTTGACGATCTCTTCCAGGCTTTCGGCCTCTTCCACTGTCTGCGCCCTGCTTATAACATCGTCATATATCTCGAATGTTGTCTGCTGGTCTTCTGTCGGCTCTTTGGCCTCAATGTCATAGCCCTCGCCCGTCCACATTTCGCCATAAGTTTTATATTTGCCGCCCCACTGGTCTTCGTCGCTTAATATCGGCTGATTTTTCCAACTGTCGAACGTTTCGCGGCTGATCGTCTCCGGCTCCTCGCCCTGCTGCTCGGGTTCTTCTTCCGGTTCCGGCTCGGGCTCTGTCTGTGCTTCGTCCTGTGCTTTTGTCTGCGCTTTGATGTTTTCCGCGATCGCTTCCCAAACAAGCGCGGCCTCCTCTTTGTCGTCTTCTAGGTTGTCAATAGACACCTTGTTGCAAGCCCAAACAATTTTTGAGATTGTGCGGCGGTCAAGCTTCAGTGTGTAAATATTTTCGTTTGTCATCTTTGGTTCCTCTTTCGTCGGTTTCGTCCGCTTTCTGCGGATTTTGTACGCGTTCCGCGTTCCTTATGTTTCAAATTATACTCGCCGTTTTGCGGTTGTCAACGCTTTTAGAGTATTTTTTTTCTGTTTTGTTGTAATTATTTCGCTTTTAGGGTATATATTTAATTAATAAAATAATTTTACACAATGGGAGGTCGGTTCAATGATTACGCGGAAATCATTCCGGGATAATTTATTATTGCTCATGAACAGGACGGACGAAACACAGGTGGAACTCGCCCGCGCGCTGGGCGCGTCTACTTCTGCCGTTAGTGGCTGGCTAACCGCGGAAAAGTTCCCGCGCGTTGAAATGTTAAATAAAATCGCGGACCACTTCGGCGTCCCGGTGTCTTCCCTGCTGAGCGATCGGACGGCGCGCACCTCGGTTCCCGTGTTGGGTCGCGTTCAGGCTGGAACGCCCCGCACTGCGGTGCAGGAACTCTTGGACGTTGTGGACATATCCGAAAACATGGCGGCTCAGGGTGAACACTTCGGGTTATATGTCCGCGGTGCTTCTATGGAGCCGGATTTCCTCGAGGGTGATTTGGTAATTGTCCGCCGTCAGCCGTCTTTAGATGCCGGGGACATTGGGGTGTTTTCCGTTGGCGGTGATGATGCCACTATAAAAGAGTTCAAGCGCGGAAAAAATGGCGGAGTCATATTGCTTCCCCACAATCCGGACTTCGCGCCGTTAATGTTCAGCGACGCGGACGTTCAGGCGCTCCCGGTGCTGCTGCTGGGTAAAGTTGTTGAGCTGCGGCGGGCGTTCTGATGTTTAAGCGAAAAGACGGATTGTGGCAGGATAGTTTGACGATAGACGGGCGCCGCGTCACGTTTGCCGGAAAAACACAAAACGCCGTCAAACAGAAAATGAGATCCGCGGAAATAAAGCGGGAACGCTCGCGGACGTTTGCAGCGGTCGCGGACGATTTCACCGAGGACCGCTTCGACGATCTCACGCGGGGAACTATGCGGACATACTCCGCCGCGCTGCGTTCTGCCGTCGGTTACTTCGGCGCGTATGATATGGGCGAAATATCCCCGAAAATGGTCGGGCAATATCTCGCCACGCTAAAAAACAGATACGCCGCGAAAACTATCGCCAAATATAAGGGGCTTTTAAGTATAATTTTTAATTACGCGATAAACGAAAAGGGGCTCGACATTGTGAACCCCTGCCAGAATGTGCCGCTCCCGAAAAGCAATATCAAACCGCGGACGCGTGCCGCGCTTTCCCCTGCCGTCCGTGCTGAGATCGACAAAACGCGCCCCGATGAGTTTATATTGGCGTTTCTGATCGTGAACACGGGCGCGCGGCTCGGTGAGGCCTGCGCGCTGCAATGGGCGGACGTGGATTTCGAACAAAATATAATTAATATTACAAAGTCGGCGCACTGGAACGGGAACCGCCCTTATATTGGCCAGCTAAAGACGAAAAACGCGGCCAGAATCGTTCCGCTGTTGTCGCCCCTCCGTGATATGCTCGAACAGATAAAAGGCCATAAAAAGGCCGATTATATCGTCTCAGGCGCGGAACTTCTCACAATGTCGCAACTTGAGACGCGTTGGCTTAAATTCTGCCAGGATCACGGCCTCGCCCATGCCATTGATAAAACTTGGAACACAAAAGGAACCGCCCGGCGGCACCTTGATTGGGTTTGTGATATCGACCGCCACACACTCCGCCACGATTACGCAACGAGCCTTTTTCGGGCGGGTGTTCCGGTTAAAACGGTTCAGCACTTGTTGGGGCATGCTGATTACCAAACGACCATGGATATATATGTTCATTTTCAGCGGGCGAACGTAGACGACGCGCGCGAACAGATAGAAGATTATTTGCGGAATAAAAAAAGCGCCGGGCGATAATTGCCCGGCTTTCTTTTTCGCCCTTTCCCGTGTTGCTCGGTAAAGGTGAGGAACCGTCTATATTATAGCGCATTTACTCACCCGCAACTCATCCAAACTCACCCGAAAAACGGCAAAAATAGGCCATTTTTTACAAATTATTGCAAGTGGTAAAACATAAAAGAAACCCCGTAAAATTCAGCATTTACGGGGTTTTTTGTGGCCTTGCGGCGTGGTGGAGCTGAAGAGGATCGAACACTCATGAAAACTCGGCCCCGTCGGCGTTTGCGGTGTGTACTCATGCGCCACTCACCCGGATATTTATTCACTTTTTTGTGAATACACGCTCTCCAGCTCCAACGCGTCCAACGCTTCCAACGCGTTGAAAAAGGCAAATAAAAAAGCCCCGCCAAAATTGGCGGGGTTACAATCTCGCGGCGCGCTCAGGTGGAAAATTTAAAGGCCCGGGCGCTTGTTTTTACGGAGGAAACATTGGCCGCGGTGTTGCCTAGTTTTTGACTTGCTCAATCGTCAGGCCGTCACGGACTCCGATTTCGTCAGCGAGTGCCAGCAGCTTGTTAAAGTCTCCGCGGGTCACGGGCGGGAACGTTACGCGCCAAAGTTCCGGCGCTGCTTTCGGGTACAGTGTCGCCCATTTGTCGGAATATGCCACCCAGCGTCCCGGCTCGATTTCGTACCAATCGAAATCGCCCGCCGTTTGCTTTGCGGTGTAGTTGTATAGCCCTTTTGTACAGAATCCCAGGCTGTCCGCGTTGATGCTCGGCGCGTTTCTTACGTTCAAGTCAGTTATAAGTATTTCTATCTGGTCGCGGTTCTGATCTCGCGGCACCGGGGTTCCGATGGTTGTTCCGCGGTATTTTATGCGGTCATGATATAGCGATTGCGTCGACACAATAACGGCGCGATTTTCTAACATGAGATATTCGAGCGGGTCGACAACGTGGGCGCGATCGTTTGCGCCTTTTCTCAGCTCAAAATGAAGATGATTTCCGAAACTGTAGCCACTGTTCCCCATGCGTCCGATTATATCGCCTTTTTTCACGCGGTCGCCCTTGCGTACGTTTATACCCTTCAAAAGATGGCCATAAACCGTCCAATATCCGCCGTGGCTAATTATTACATAATTGCCATAAATGCGCGTTTTTGGGGTGTTTCCGTAGCCGTCAACGGCGGTCACTACTGTTCCGCCCTCTGCTGCGCATATCGGCTGATTTATCGAGCCGGGCGCGGCGGTATTATTCCAGCCGAAATCGAGCCCGCGGTGAACTTTCCCGCTCAGGTGAAAGCCCTGCGTAATTGTTAAATATTGCGTAACTGGATATATAAACGCGTTCGCCATTACATGACCCCCTCGTCCTCGTGTTCGCGGATCTCCGTTTCGTCTTCTGCCATTTCCAGCGCCTGCAAGTCGTCCAAATCGTACACGCTGGCGGGGTCTGTCGGTGTCCGCTTGTTGTACTGATAATTTGATATCCCGAGGATAGTTCCCAGGAACGCGCAAACAAGCGCGGCGGCCTGCGTCACTTCTGCAGCATACGGCCAGCCGAACAGCTGAGCCAACCCGCTATACAATGACGCGGCGGCGGGTATGCCTATCAAGTCCGCCCATTTCAGGGCGTCGAAGGTTCTGTTGCTCATTATCATGTTTTACACCTCCAAAAAAATAGCGGGATTGCTCCCGCCTGGTTTATTTTGTTTGCTTTAAATACTCGATATCGCTCGACATTTTGGCGAGTGAGATGGCGACGTCGCCCAGTTTTTCCGCATAATTGTTGTGCTGGTCCAGGCGTTCTTCTATCCGTTTCAATCTGTCCTCAAAATCTTTATCCCGTACCGCCTGCGCCGTGGCGTTGTCGCGCTTTGTCTTGTTGCTTATGAGTAATTGACAAATAACCGACGCGCCCGCGGTTATCAAAGCGACTATTATTGCTTCACTCATGTTGTCACTCCCCCATTGTTCCCGTGTATAGTTTTATCTCTCCGTTTCTAAAATAATACACGGGGTGGTTTAGTGTCATTTCGATGTTTGTTGTGGAATATGCCGTCCCCAAATAGATATATATATATCCATCCTCTTCGGTGGGGAGTTCCTGAACAATCGGTTCGCTTGCATCGAGTACAGCAGAACAGTTCCCCATAGGAGTACACTTCACATAAACGGGCGCAGCTTCTACAAGAGCCAGTGCCTTGCCCGTGTTGTTAAACGAGTATCCAAGCGGTAGTGTCAGCTGTTGGAAGAGAAGTCCCTTCCCCGGTTTTGATCCAGCCTGAAGCACTGTAGTGTAGTTGTAGTAGAGTATCTCACCAAATGGATTGAACTCCCTTGTGTTTGGTGTCTTTTTCCCGGTTGCGGAGGTTGACCCATTTGTGTTTGCTGGAACAAGTTGCCCGTCTAATGACGAGAACAATATTCTGTATCTGCTTGTTTGGTCGGTGACGGGCATCGTCCTTAAGTTGGTGCGGATTTGATAACCGAGGGTGTTCGTGTTTGAATCGTACCCCTGATACATTAGCCAATCTCCACCCTCAAACACTTCTTCATATATGAACAAGTATGTACTCGCCGCCGTGAAGAGTGTGGTGTCCCTTGCCTCGTCCGTGAGACTCTTATGGACGGGCAATGCCCCCAATCCATTGACATTGATGGTGTACCCACTTGCAGATGTCACCACCCCATTTCGGAGCATGATAGCAAGTCCCTTCTTGTATTCTGTAATGCCGGGAATCGTTGCCGTGAATACTGTGGATATCGATGTTGCATCACATTCGCCATAATACAAATTGGAGAACGCTTCCCCAACTTCATCGGACACAAATGTCTCTGTCGCATATCCGTCCAAGCTCTGATGCTCGGTCAAAAATCCGCTATCATTGTTTAGTTCAGATGTCTTTGTGGGGACAGTGATGTTTGCGGTCTTATCGCTACTTGCATTAGCCGTGAATGTCTGCACTGTTGAGCCATTCTTCTGAATGGTCAAGGATGCATTGTTTACTATCGGAATATCCGACTTGTCTGCCTTTCCGCTTAATGCAGTGTTGACCTCTGTCTTCGTGTAGACATCCGCTTTGGGATAGACCTCGCCTTTGGTATAGACATTGGATGCCAACGTTCCGACCTCGGTGTTTACATAGGTCTCGGTGGCATATCCATCGAGAGACGGGATGAGGATGCCGATGTCCTCCGTAGAGAGGTCTCCCTCCAGCGTGGTTCCATTTATTTGAGGCTTGTTGGCTAAGTCGGAATAGTCTCCGTTTACCTTCACATTAAGGGTTTCGGAGAGAGTCATGTTGGAAGACAGTTCTCTTGATCCTACTGCCATCGGCAGAGCTTCAGCATCTTCCTCGACAATCATATTCACATTGGTGGGTTCGGTCATGGTAGCACCTCTTCAAGCATGTTCCTCCTAACTGACACCGAAACGATGTTGCTACATGCTCGGTTTCCGTCTGTGTAAATCCAATTCGCTTGAATCTGAACCGAGGGTGTCGGGAGGTCTTTGGTCTGCTCTTGGGATAGATAGACCTCGATGACATTGTCGGAGACCTCGATTGCATCTCCCGTCAGCCTCAAAATCTCCTCCCCTGACGAATTGCCGAAAGAGACGAAAACTTGTGAGGCCTGGTCGAGTGCAGTTCCTTCAGGGAATGTCAGTGTGAATGTTGGAGTAGTGTATCGATACATTGCTATCCTCCTATGAGTTTGTCTTAATTGCTAACACCAAGAATGATGCCGTGAGTGTATGAGCCGATGATATGTTATTTCTCATTGTTTGCCCCTCCTGTGGTTCATGTGCAAATATAGGTTAATTGGGCGATATAAGTTCCGGCGGCTCCATATCTCAAATATAAACCGCCGTCGGTCCTCATTGATATAACACAAGCGCGCGTCCATGCCGTCGCGCTCTGCATGGCCGTTGTTAATACGTTAAAGCTGAAAGCGGGCGGCAAGTCTTCAATTATTTTGGTATAGCTGGAAAGCGTCCCGGATAGTGTAAATTGCAGGCGGATTGTGCACACGTTCCCGACGCGCGCAACATCAAGTGTGCCAATAGTTACACCTGCGGCGGCCGTCTGGGTCGGTGTTATTACCCGGGGCGTGTCCTGGGGTTCTGCCGTTCCGCCTCCGCTGGCTTCAAATAAATTATTGAGCGTTGTTTGTATCTGCCCTATTTCCACGCTGTCGAAATTGTCCAGCAGCAAATTATATATAGTTCGCTGTATTCTGGACTTAAACGAAACGCCCAGCGGCTTATGTTCTATTGTGATCGTGTCGCCCAGTTCCGGCTTTATTGTTTCCGCGTTTGCGTCTGTCGTCAGGCTAATGTCTATATATTGCGCCGATAAAGTCCGCGCGAACGCCGTGATGTTGTTCGCGTTTGCGTAGTTCTGGGCGTCCGTTGTCAGGGACGCCACTGTCGGCAAGTTGTCGCTGCCGTAATTGCCCGAAAAGTCGACAATAACAACCGAGGGAAACTCTGCCGCGGTTTTGTTGTATACGTTCCCGACGTAGGTTGTTTCGTCTATGATCGCATATCCCAGAACGGCGGTCGCCCGATTGCTTCCGTTTTCAACGTCTGAAAACTCCGTCAAGTTTACGCCGTATTTTACAATTTGCCCTTTATCGCTTCCGCGGTGTGCCATGCAATAAGCCGTCAGCCCGTCAAAACGAAACTCGGCCCGCATAAGATCAACAAGCGAGCCCTCCATACCCCCTAAACATTGCCGGGCGCTTGCCGGGGCTTTTAGTTCCATCTGCGCTGTTGTGTTTGTCAGCCCGTCGTTCTGAATGCTGCACAATGACACAACCGCCATATTATTATTAATTGCGTTAATGATGTTCTGCGCGCCCGTCGCCGTGAACGGCTTCACGGGAACCTTTGCCAAATCATAAGTAATATGCTGCGCTTTAATCGTGATTAATTGTGTTAGCGGTTTTGTAACTTCATAAATGCGGAAATATTGCTCCCCCCTGTTTTTATCGGGTGAAACTTTCGCGCGGATAATATGGCCCGGCGCGGCGTACTTTGCGGCCGGATCAGTGTTCAGTATATCCGCTTCAAGTTCAAAAACGCCGTTGAGTTCTTCTGTTACCTGTGCGCGGGTTAGCTGGGTTGTGTATCCCTGGGAACACGTTCCCGCGGTTATGTCGCTATAATTTGCCGTGTTGTAAATAATCATAGCTCATAAAACCCCGTTTCCATGTAGGTGTCCGCCCCCATCAGAGATTCGCCGAGGACTATTTCTTTTGTTTCTCCCGGCGTGAACCTCAAAACGTCCCAGTTTAAAGGGTGATAAGGCGAGAGATAGCTTGTTAAGTCTGCGCCGGTTATCTGGTCTGTTACTGTTTCGTTTGCGGTGTCGACCTTGATTCCGTGTTCGTCCTTGATTTCATTCGGAACGTCTACAAACTGCATAGCGGTGTATGATTGCGCCGTTTCGCCGTATGGTGTCCAGATTTCAAAATTAAAAACACTGTGATCAGTTGACAATTTAAAATGATAAACCGGGCTCGCGTCGTACGCCGTCGGGTTGGCCACAACTATTCCGTTGTATGATTCTGTAGTGTAATCATATTCCCACGTTATCGGGATTTTTTGCGGGTCGATGAACCGTTGCGGCATACAGTTGAAAACAAGCTCAAACTGCGCCTCCCTGTTCCCTTGTCCCGTTATCGGCTGAACCTCCGCAACAAACTGCGCGCGCCTAAAATGCCCGGGATCTTCGCTGTATATTAATTTTGCATACCCTGAAACGCTCGCCAATGCGTTATATAATCCGTTAAAATTTTCCGTAAAATTATCTTTTATATAGCAATTAAAGGGGATATCAATATTCGCCCATTTTTGCTGTGAGATCGTGAGATCCCCGCTTCGCCCCGGTACGCTGTAAAAGTCTACAACCTTTTGCGGCTTTCTCCATACTTCCGCGCCGTCATAGTAACAGCCGAAATTTTCAAAATTAACCCCGTTGAATGATATAGTTCCCTTGCTCATGCGAAAACAGCCCTCTCTCTCTGTACTTGGTCAACTATTCGGCGTGTTACAAGGTCGGCCAGCTGGTAAACGTCCTGCCCCTGCGCGTTTACTGTCATATTAATGACCGGGCCGGAACTCGCCGCCGCTTGTCTGATCATTGCCATGAGGCTATTTGTGCCGACGATCGTTTCGGATCCTGCTTCTCCCGCTCCTAATAACGCGCCGTTATTCATGCCGAAAATAGTCGGATTATTCAATATAACGCCGTTTTTCATGGCGCGGGCGTACCAATCGATGCTTATAGACGGCTTGGTGCCATATCCTCCAATGCCCCAGGGCGGAACGCCGCCCGACACATTAAAATGTGGCACCTTGATTTTCGGCAGGCTCCATTCCCCGGAAAAAAAGCCTTTTATTTTTTCTATTATGTTGCTTATTGTTTCTTTTGCCGTTTCTATCGGGTGCGTTATTGCATATTTAACTTTTTCGAAAACGTCGGACACTGTCGCCTTGATTGCGTTTACTTTGTCCGATATTGCGGTTTTTATGTTGTTAAATGTTTCGCTAACTGCGTTTTTTGCAGCGTTCACGCGTTCAGTAATGCCGTTTTTGATTTCTGCGAACTTGTTCACAACTGCATCTCTTGCTGCCGTGACTTTTTCAGTAATGGCCGTTTTTATCGCTTCAAACGTTGCCGTTATATTCTGCCAAAGCTCCTGCGCTTTCGCCTTGATGGTATCCCAGTTTTTATATAAAAGTACGCCTATTGCGATCGCCGCCGCAATGGCTGCAACTGCTATACCAATAGGCCCGGACAATAAGGTGAAGGCGGTTTTTACTACATTTACCGCCGCGCCGATCTTGCTCAGGATCGCCGCAACGGGCGAAATAGCCGCAACAAGTCCTACCACTACTAATATTAATTTTTGGGTTTTTCCGTCCAGATTTGCAAACCATTCGGCAACCTTTGAAACGGCCTTTACTATTTTTTCGAGTGCCGGGGCGAGAACCTTTGCAAGCGTGGCGCCCGCTTTTAATAGTGCGCCCTGTGTTCTCGCCTTTAGTTTGTCCATTGCGTCATTGAATTCGTTTGCAGCGTCTACGCCGTCCTGCCCTAAAATCAGGCCCGCGTCTTCTGCTTCCTGACCTAGTTCTTTCAAGGCTGCGCCGCCGTCGTCTACTATCCCGGCCATATCCATTGCGGACCGTCCGAACAATTCCATGCTCAGGGCGTCGCGCTCGGTCTCGTTTTCTACTTTGCTTAATGCCTCCAGGCTGTCGTACCAGACGTCGGTCGCGTCCCTCATGTTGCCGTCTGCGTCATAAATAGAAACGCCCAGCTCGTCAAATACCGCCGCGCCGCTGCTCATTTTGTTAGTTAGCTTTTTAATGCTGCCGGTCATGGTGTCCATGCTAACGTCCACAAGGTCGGAGGCGTATTGCATTTTTTGCAGTTCTTCAACAGAAAAGCCGGTCTGTTTTGATAGTGTGTTCAGATCGTCCGCCGCCTTGGCGCTCTTGTATGCGTTCGACAATAACGCCGCGCCCAGTACTGCAGCTGCGGCGGAAAGCGCCTTCGTTTTATCTGCTACCGCCTGCGCACGGTTTCCGAATTCATCTAGCTTCTCGGCTCCGGTCTTTGCCTGCTCGGCGTTTTCCTCTATGCTGTCGCCCGCGGCTTTGGCCGCTCCGTTTAGCTCTGCAAGCTCTCGGGCGGTCTCGTCTGCTTCCTGCTGGTACTGGTCAAGGCTTTGTGTAGTGGCGATTATATCGCGCTCCAGGGCTCTCTGCTGCTCGATCGTCTTGTCGGCTTCCGGTGATGCTTTGAGCGCTTCAAGGGCCTTTTTTTCTTCGTCTATTTTGTTTTTTGTCTGTGCTATAGCGTCCGACAACAGACCCTGCTTCTGGCTTAATAGTTCCGTGTTTTTCGGGTCTAGTTTTAACAGCTTGTCAACGTCTTTTAGCTGGCTCTGTGTGTTTTTTAGTTGCTTATTTACGCTGTTTAATGCGTCGTTAAGTTTTGACGCGTCGCCGCTGAGCTCAATAGTTATGCCGCGGATCTTCGTTGATGCCACTTGTTCGCGCCCTCCTCTTTTTTAAAATCGGTCAAAATCTGCCTGCGTTGCTAATTGCTTATATTGGTAGCTGTCGTTGCTTTTCTCTGTAAACATATCAAGGACGGCCCCGACGTTCAGCGCGTCAAGGTCGCCCCCGTGAAGTCCCAGTTCTGCACAACGTAGCAAAAAAAGGGCGGCCGTCAATGGCCGCTCGGTTGGTCTGCTTTTTTTTTAGGTTCCTCAAGTGTTGCGTTGTTCCCCGCCCATAGCACTATAAGTTCGGGCAAAATGTTATATAGATCCATCATGTCGAACTGTTCGAGCCACTCCGCGGGCGTGTCGGGTGTGTTGTCGGGGTCTGCTTCGCGTCTGCAAATAAAGGCGAAATTTTCAAATATTTCGAGATCGCTCCCCGACATCTCGCCCTCCTGCGCGTGCTTGGTTACTTGTGCCATGTCGCGCAATAAGTCGCGGTTAAATGCTGTCCGATAGTTTCGGACGGTGGCGGCGCTTGCCTTGAATCGGATATTCTGCCCGCCTACGGTGATAATTTTTTCCATGATGTTTCCCCCGTGATTGTGTTGTTTATACTGTCGGTTCTTTTATGCTGTCGGTTCTACAACTGCGCTGAACCATGTTGCGTAGTCCTGAGCGTCTGCCGGGCAACGGCTTTTTATTACTTCGTCGTTTATCCTCGGCATTGCTGTAATTGTGAATGATTCCGTCTGCGGCTCGATGCTCTCTTCGCGTGTCTGGCCGCTAACAGCCGGGCGCGCTGCCGTGCACCTATAAAGGCAATGGCGGGTCGCCGCCTGGTCTCCCTCAAACTGGAACAGAAGGGCGAACTCTTTCGGCGTGTCGCTGCTGCGTTCGACATAAAAGCCCTTGGTGTCCTCCGTCTCGCCGAGAATAGCGGTGCGGAAATCATCAGGGACAAGAGCGAGCTCCAGGTCTCCCTGGTATCCGTTGTCGGCTGTGCTCACATAATACGCGATATTATCGGCATAAAATGTGTTTGTGTCGCCCTGTGCGTCAAGGCTCAGGGAAACAGCGCCGGGCAACGGTGCCGGGGTTGCGTATGTGAGCGCGCCGCCCGTTCCCTCTGTTGCTACGGCGTAATATACATTCTTGATGCCGTACTTGATTTTATTAGCCATCAATTAAAACCTCCGTTGTGAATGTTGTTATATAAAGTTTTTCGGCGTCTATTTTTGCAAAATCCGCCCGATGCGGTAAACCGTGCGCCAATAGAACCCCGCGGACTCGGTTTTCCAGCTCATAGGATTTCGCCGCGGTGTAAAGTTCGACAACTAGCGTGCGTTCGTCTGTATAGTTCGTATTGTCTGCGAACGTGTCGATGCTTTCCGTAAACATGAACACGACAAAAGGCGGCTCATGTGCCGTGCCGTCGTCAAATTCATAATAAGCGTACGGCAGGCCGATTTCTGCAATCATTGCCGCCACTTCCTGAGTTGTCATAGTTTGGAAATCACCTCTTTTTCGTACATTTCGATCGCTTGCTGTTCTATGGGTGCAATGTGTTCGCGCCCTGCGACGCGTCCGACCCTGCGCCCGTGAACTATTGAGACGTGGCCATGTTCCAGCAAGTGCGGCAAGCCGGGCAGCGTCTTGTGGTGTATAACCGCTGTTGAGCCGAGGCGGGTTTTCTGAATAGTACACGCCCAGCCGCGCGCATACGCGCCGGAACCGTTAAAAATACCGCTCGCGCTTTTCAGCTGCTTCGCGGTCTTTTGGCCGATGTCCTTTGTTATCTCTTCAAGGTTGTTCTTTACGTCCGCGCCGTATTGGTCGAGGATTTTTGCCAGTGTGTCGCTAAAATTGACCACTGAGGCCTTTTTATTGCTTGCCATTGGCTCCGCCCTCTCTCTGGACATATAGCTCTATTGTGTCGTTTTTGCCGTGATAGGTTCTATATATGGCGTAGGTTTTGCCCTCGAAACGGAGCAGGGCTTCGCCCTCATAGTCATATAAAAACATTTTGACCACGAATTCCGGGTTCAGCCCATTTCTCCCGCCGTCGAAAAACTCCGCACGGGTCACGGATTCAACACGGGCGAAAACATCACGCCCCGTTAATGTCTCGCGCCATATTCCGTCCGCGTCCTGCGTCCGCGTCGCTTTTAATAGGGTTATGCCGTTCGATCTGTCCACGGTTCAGCCCTCCGCGCTCCAAACTGTATATCCGGTTGCCGTTGCGAGTTGTGCCTTCTGCTCGTCGTATGCTTTTTTTATCCGTTCCCAGTCCTCCGGCTCGCCAAAGTTCAGGCGGCAATAGGTGATGACGGCTTGCAATACAAGCGGGTCGGAAATCACAACCCCGGAACCGTCAGCGCCTGCAATGCCTAAGTCCAGCAATGCGGCGCTCATTAAGTCCGTTAATTGAGTATCAAAAAGCGCGGTCGTTATTCTCAGGGCGAGTTTTACTTTGTTTAATGCTTCGTCCATGTTGTCCGCGTCCTCCTGCTATCGTCTTTTATTCTGCTGTTACTACTGCGAAACCGTTCGGGCGTACAAGGTGAACGTCTGCGAGAACCTTGCCGACGATCTTTACAAGGTCGGATTCTGCAAGGCTTGCCTCGTCAACGATATATTTAAACTGTTCGCCCTCGGGGAAATTAGCAACAACGCCGGAAAGATCGCCAACAAGTACGCCTGTCACTGTGCTGTTGAAAAGCACTTCGAGACCGTTGAACGGGTCCTCGATTCTTGCGCCTCCGTCGGTCTTCATTGCCTTAATTGTGGCGTATGTCTGCTTACTCATGATGGCCACGGGGTCGGATGCCTCGTCGGAAAGTGCAGCAAAGCCGAACAGGACGGCGTCGCCGTCAATGGCGTGTGTTACCTTTGCGGAAATCGTAGAAGCTGCGATTTCTGCAACTACTGCGTTCTCGAGTGCCATAGCGAGCTGGTGGCCGAATTCGTCCCTCAGGTATTCGAGGAAGCGGGCCCCACGCAGGGCAAGTACGCGGTCGCTTACTTTTATCCATTTTTTATAATACTGTGCTACAAAGTTGATAGTACCGAGGGTGAGTGTCTCTTCTGCCGGTGCTGCTGCGCCCTCTGTGTGCTTTACTGCGCCGCTTGCGCTTGCCTCATAATTGACGGCGTAATTGCCCTCGATGTATCTTTTCTGAATTCTGGAAAGTATCGGGGATTTGTTCCAATCTGTCCAAACAAATTCATCAACGATTTTAGACACTGCAACGGTGCCCGATGCGTCCTGTGTCAGGAGTGCGCGCTGTTCCGGTGTTGCTCTGCCCTTGATTGTCTCGGCGAGTGCGTCTTCTACTCTTGCTCTGAGTTCTTTATCATCCATGTTGTTTTTTCCTTTCTCTGGTTCAATAGTTGCGATTGTTTCGCCCGCGCCCTGTGCTACCTGCGCGCGGATCTCTGCTTTGGCTGCTTCTGCCTTTTTGCGGTTTTCAAGCTCTGCATTAATTGCGCGAACCTCTGCTTCGAGTGCGTCAAGGTCTGCGCCGTCTGCGTCTACGTCCTGCGCGATCTCTGCGCGGCGTGCTTCGAGCTCTTCAACTGTTGCTGTTGTGTATTCCATCAGCAAACCTCCGTTAATATTCTGATTTTCTGCTTTTTGGCTTCCCTTGCTCTTTCGTCCGCCTTTGCGCTCTCCAGCGATGCGCGGGCGCTGTCCAGCGCTCCGGCAAGTCCGCGGGCTTCGAGTGTGGTCTGCTCATAGGCCGGGAACGTCACGGCGGACACCTCAAAAACGCGGCGTATAGATTCTATAAACCTCGTTGGGTGCTCCGTGTCGATATCTTCCCAGCGGTCTTTATCAACTGTAAACATGAACGACATCCCGGAAATGTCGCCCCGTTTAGTTGCTGAATATAGTGCGGCCGCGTCTGCGTTGTTCTCCGTGTCAAGGTTGGCGCGCATGTCCATTCCCTCGCCGTCAACTACAGATAGCTGCATAGTACTGTTGGCGTTGTTGTTGCGGCTGCGTGCTAGCGGGATCATGTCTGTGTTATGGTTTACCAACAGGCGAACGTCCCGCAGGTCGGTTTCTGCTAGCGCTCCGTTTGTTATGATTTCGTCATACCAACCGAGGTCGGTTCGCTGGTCGTATACGATCGCGCGCCCCTCGATGTAGTCGCCGCGCTCCTCGTTCTGTTCTGCTCTGATTTCAAAATTAAAAGCGCGTATTTCTTTTCTATCTTCGCTCACTGGTCTTCTCCCTCCTGCTGTAGTTTTTCATTAGTGCTGTAATATTCGCCGCGTATGATCCGGGCGTCTCCGTCGTCTACGGGCGGCAAGTTCCAAATTGCGCGTACGTCATTTATTGACATAATGCCGCGGTCTAACAGCTGCGCGGACACGTTCAGCTTGTCCGCGTTGCTCAGGTATTGCAAGCGGTTAGACGTTAGGGAGACGCGGTTCCCCTCGGATTGTTCGCGGAATGTAAAAAGCATTTTTGTTAATACTTCGCTGCACTGAATGGCGAACGGCTCAACGGCTGATTCATAAAACGCCGCCCACGCGTCGCCGATCGCTTTCGATGTCAATATATCCTCGTTAACCTGGAAATACTCGAACACGTTCGCCTTTATTGCTGCCATTTGGTCAGCGTCAACAACCCACGGCTTCACGTCTACTTGTTTGATGTTCGAATACGTATTCGGGAACAGCAGCAAGCCGCCGCCCCTCGCCTCGCGGCTGAAATTTTCGGCGGTGAACCTCTGGCGCTCTTTTGCCAGGTCTTCGGCCTTGCTAAAGTTGTTTAACTGCGCCATGAACCTATATGTCGCGGCGCTTTTCACGCCCTCCTCGATGCCTTGGTTCTGTATGTTGATTAATTCCATTGTCGGGAATAGTGCGCTGTTATTCTCGCCCAGCAAGTCGTTTTTATATTGGTACTTTGTCATGATGCCGCAATAACTCAGCTCTATTGCTGCCGTGTTGTTGTCTCTGAACGTATAACGCAAATAAGGAACGTTGTTATATTGGACAACTTCGCAACGCTCAGGCAACGGACAATATATTCCCGAAATCTGCCCGAATTCGTCCAGAATTGGCAAAATAAAGGCCGTGTTGTGCACGTCTAACAAAGTATTGAGCCTGTATAAAAATTGGCTCCATGTCTGCCACTGGTTCGGCCCGTGTTTCAGTTTGTTCTGTAGTGCGGGTTTTGCTGCGCCCTGCGTTATCACTTCCAATTTTGATATGTGCACGCTTCGGGCGTTTATTGCTGCGCGTATCAGTTCGGATTCATACAGCCCGCCTTGGTAGGTTGTAAAGCTCGGGCGGTATCCGTCCAAAAGTTTGAAATAGCCCTGATATTCTCCCGCGGGTTTCTGCCGGTTGCCGAACAGTTTGTCAAATAATCCCATGTTCTCCCCCTCTTGCCTATGCGTTTATTAGTTGCGCGCTTAGTTCGTTGTAGTACTTCTGGCGGACGGTCATTGCGTCCAGCAGCGCCGCCGCTCCGTCTATGTGTAATGCGGGGTTGACTTTTACAAGCCGCCCGCGCCCTCGTTCCGCGCTCATCTTTATTGCTCCGTTTAACAGGTGCATTTTTAATAAATCGTTGTCGCCTATGTGGATCTTGTTGTCTTCTAATATCCCCGTCAATTCCTGAATTACGCCGTAAAGGTTCTCGCCCTGGTATACGTCGTCCATTCGGAAGCCGTAGTTCTTCATGTCCTGGACCAAATATTGCGCGCTGTATCGGTCATAGCCTACCATCAGGGGCAATATTTCCCACTGTTCCACTAATTCCCGATACCATTTAAAACAGTCGTTATAATCAACGAAATTTTCCCCGCTTGGCGTTAATATGCCGCGCTGTATATATGCCTGATAGGGAACGCCGTCCCGCGCGGTGGCTTCGTCTATCTTCTCAGCCGGTAAAAAGAAATGCGCGAAAACGTACAGCTCCCCGCCGCGCTCTATCACAACGCAACACGCCGTCAAGTCTCGCGCCTGTGAGAGGTCTATTCCTCCGACGGCGTAGGAACTGCGGAACGCGTCAAGGCTCAGCGGCTCGCCGCTTGCGCGTTCGACGATCTCAGCGGGCAGCCATGCCGCCGCGCTGTTCTGCTTCCGGCAGGCGTATTTAGTTATAAACTCCGCGCGCTTCGGAAGGCTGCCTTCGGCGATCGCTATTTCGTCCAATAGGTACGAATGCGAAACAGACACGCCCAAATTTGGATTAGCTTTTTTCAGCTCGTTTATATCGTTCCATTTCTCTAGGTTGTCTATCTGGTAAAGTACGGGCAGGAGCCTTGTTTCTTTGCTCTCACCCATCAGGAACCGCGTCGCGCGTTTCATCAGCTCGTCGTATACTCCGTCGTTTATATATCCGGCTGTAGTTATGGCAAGTAATAACGGCTGTTTACGCGCTCCGAATGAGCTTTTTATTACTTCGTAAAACTTCAGGCCGTTGTCGCCCGCCCAGCTCGCGATCTCGTCCGCGATGCAGCACGAAATATTAAGGCCATCACTCTTGCGCGCATTGAACGCGAGCGCTTTTGCCGTTGTGTTGCTGGATTTTATATATATATCCGTCCGGCGCTTCTGCGCCATTGCGTCGAGCTCGGGTTCCTGTCTGATCATCTGATAGAACGCTTCAAAACATAAGTTGGCTTGTTCTAGTTTCGGCGCTGCAAAGTACACGCGCCCGCCGTATTCGCCGTCTAAAAATGCCATATATTCGGCAATGGCGGCGGCCAGCAGCGTTTTCCCGTTTTTCCGTCCAATCGTGAGAACACACTCCCGCCAATGTCTCAGGCCGTCCGCGTCCACGATGCCAAACAACACGGACAAAAACGCCTTCTGCCATAGCTCCAACTTTAACCGCCCCGGCGCAAGCGCGCCTTCGTGATGGTGGCAAAAATTTTCTATAAACAGTATTGCCGCCGCGGCTTTCTTGTGATTATAAAAAAAGGCTTTGTCTTCAAGGCCTTTTATTATCTGCCGATATAGCAGGCGCACCCACTTTCCGACGGTCTCGGAACCGTCTTCGATCGCCTGCCAATATGCCAATATATAATTATCCGTCTGCATTGTTCAGCGTGTTTATAAGTTCGGTAAGTCTGCCGCCTCCGTTGCTGTCGTCTGTCAGCGTCTTAATAATATTTATTAAAGTTGCGACAGTACCATTCGCCGCGGTCGCGGTTTTGTTATATTCAGTTATTGCCGGATTGGCCACAAGGTTCTGCCGCCCTTTTACATATTCTTTTGTCACTGTCGCGCCGTGCTCTTTTATTGCTTCTTCAAGGTCGGCCAATATTCGCATTTGTACTTCGTAGCGTTTAAACGTTGTCACAAAAAAGAAATTAGACGAAACGCCGCGTTCCTGCGCTTGTTCTAGTATCTCATTAGCTTGTTCCTGTAAACTCAGTTTAACGGCCATTTTTGCGCCCCTCCGCGTCTAGTCTCTTTATGATCTCTCTCTCTCTCTCGGATAGCGGCCAATCCTGAATAAGCCCTTCTTCTTCTTCTGCTTTTATACAGCGCGCGTCCGCGTCCAGCCCCTCGGCTGCTACGCGTTCCGATGTTAGGAACCCGCTGCCGAATATTTCTTTGTCATATTCTTTTTGGCTGTCTAACAGGTTTATGCGCTGCAGTTCTTCCGCGGGGATCCGTACGTCTATTCCGTATTTACTCCAGCGCCCCGCGCGGGTGCTGGTCAGTACCTGCGGCGGGTAGTTATATTTCGGCATCTGCGGTTTGTTCTGGCTTTCCTTGTCCGCCTTTGCAACTGCAGCATACAAAGTCGGCGCGCTTCTCACTTTGGCCGCGTCCATGTTCGAAATAAATGACGTATTGACGCGCGCGCCGTTCTCATAGGTCACCCCAACTTGCGTTGCCAGATAACAAACAGGCAAGTCGCGCCCCGATGAAAACAAGGTGAGCGTCGGGGCAAATAAGAAAAAGCGGATATTATTCGCCGTGTAGTATTTGAGTATTTCGGAAAGTATAGAAAAGGGCGGATTGTCTACAACAACCGCCCCCGGCTTATATTGTTCTTTTTTCGTATAATCTCCGCCCGGATAGAAAGGCCGAACAAAGTCGGCGCGCTTTGCTCCGTACTCATGTTCCACCCATTCCGCGACGGCGTCATAAACTAGGTCGGGCGTGTAACAGTCATCGGTCGTTTTCTTCTGCTCGAACTTCTCCAAAAAGTCGTTATATTCTTCGTTGTCTTCCTGCCTGCTTGTGTCGTATCTCTCGCGGGTGTTGAACCAATCCGCGCCGCTGGGAATATTAAAACCCGTAACATCAATATTAAAATTGAGATCCTGCAGCGCTTCGAGTTCTTCAAGGACCAAAGCCTCATCCCAGCCGCCCAACTCCGTTAGCTTGTTATCTGCCAGAATATATGCGCGCCGTTGTTCTTCGGTCAGCCCCTCAATATAAACGCAGGGAACTTTTTCCCACCCTAAAGCCTGCGCCGCCATAATGCGGCCATGTCCGGCAATGATATGCCCCGCGCGATCTATCAAACAAGGCGATATGAACCCGAATTCCTGAATGCTGGCGGCTATCTTCTCCACCTGCGCGCGGTCGTGCTTCTTCGCGTTGTTTTTGTACGGGGTCAAGGTGTTAATCGCTACTTCCTGAACTGTGCCAATTTTCGCCAATTTTGCCCGCCTCCTGCTATGTTCGTTTAAATCCTGCTATTTTCCAAAAACTCGCGGGCGCTTGGTCGGTAATTCCTGAG
>Ga0326512_10000843_pt1 | contig 25776 bp, 26 predicted proteins | sample 1_2617_0518_D_FD_203652 | JGI IMG/M metagenome (GOLD analysis project Ga0326512, IMG submission 203652) | Bovine rumen microbial communities from UC Davis, California, United States - 1_2617_0518 | ecosystem: Host-associated > Mammals > Digestive system > Stomach > Rumen | place: USA...
ACCCCAAACTCTCCATTACTCCCCTCGCCTCCAAGAGATGGGCTCGGGGGTGAGGCTAATTTATTCAGATTATCTACGTAAGCCTGCAGATGCTTCCCATGATGGAACGACAACGTCTGTGCACTGATTACAGGCTCCAGTGCCTCCATCGCATAAGGTAATTCAATTAGTGTAAACATAAATATTATTCGATTTACTGTTAAACATCCATTATGGTATCATAATTTATTATTTCTTTACGTAATATCCGCCAGTCTTCTTACTTCCACGGCGCTCAATCTTATTCAATTTAAGAAGCACATGAATATGTTTGTCGATAGTTCTAAATGGCTTTCCCAGACCTTCAGCTATTCTAGTTGTACTATAGCCCTCATGTGCTTTGATAAACTCAAATGTCTCTTTTTGGCTTTCATTTAATTGACCATTTAATTGACCATTTAATTGACCATTTAATTGACCATTTACGCCATCATACTCAACGGAATATATAATAGTCATAAACTGACTTGGCGATGATTTGAACACAGACCTCCTGTCCTCCTTATAAGCCTCCAGTGCCTTTGTCTCATTATAGATACGTTTCAGTCCACTACCTCTTTTCTCCATATAGTCCAGTTGTGCCATCACATCTGCCAATATCGGATTTCGTCTATTTTGAAATCTCCAAACAGGTGAGAAATATTCCTTCTCTTTCTTCCTATTCATAGTGAAACAGAGACCTGTCTCAGTGTTTCTATACTACATGAACTATCCTATTCAATCCGTTCAAGCACTTCTTCAGGCCTAAATCCCATCTTAATAATAGTGCACAATCCTCTTCCCATATCCTTCACCGATGTTCCGAGTAGCCACACATCATTGTCAATAATCAAATAACGGTCATGTACTGCATGTGGCAATTGTACATAACTTATAGGCTCATACTGTTTATTATGCTTCTCAAAATCAAGTTTTACCTGTTCAGTATATCGAGTATACACTGTAGCCACAACGCCAGCATTCCTCTTGTCTAGCATTGTCAATACACGCTCATCCACAAAATTATCAACCAAGATGATTCTCTTCTCAGCACTCCTTATCAAGTCACACACAAACATATACGCATCCCACACACATCCCGTAGGAATCAACAGTTCTTCAGGCTTCTCATTAGCACGAACCACAAAGTCCAGTTGTTGCTGTTGTTGGTCTAAAGTGCCCTCAATCTGTGCTATTCTGTCGTTCTGAGCATCAATACGCAGATTTATCTGCTGTAGAGCCATTACCTGCTGATGAACGGCATATCCCCTAAGCAAATAATCCTTCAAAACGGCATTCGCCCATTGACGGAATCGCGTACCCACCTTGCTTTTGACACGATAACCCACGGATATGATAACATCCAGATTATATAATTTTGTCCTATATTTCTTACCATCTAAGGCAGTTAGTAAGGATTCCTTACGAACTGAATTAGCCTCTAATTCCCCTTCTTTGAAGATATTACCGATATGCAAGGTGATATTGTTTCTCGTAGTACTGAAGAGTTCAGCCATCTGCTGCTGAGTCAGCCACACAGTATCATCCTGTAGCCTTACCTCCAAACGAACATTGTCATCCGGTTGGTACAGCACTATCTCACCCTTCTCTTCTATAGGTAAAATTTGATTATTCTCCATCTTCTAATCTTAAGCTACCATACTACATCATCCCTCAAACTTCAGCCTTTACACTTCAGCCTTCGTTCATCCTTCAGACTTCCTACTTCATACATCAAACTTCATATCCTCCTTCTTATCGTCTCCCATATTAATTGATTTCATTTTTGAAATGCCATTTTGGCGTTTCAAACCATGAACCCTGAACCATGAATCATGAACCACAAACGAAGCTCTTTATAGTATCCTTCAGTCCATCTTTGGCGCGTACTGGCATCTCCTTCATGCCAAGGGCAGCCTTGATTTTGGCGTTAGACACTACGTAGTTTTCGGTGAGTTTCTGCATGCGCTGGCTGTTTAGGGGCAGGTGGAGCACGTCGCCTATCTTTGCTATGCCGTTCATCAGTCCGCAAGGGATGTTCCAGATTCTCGCCTTCTTGCCCAATGCGCTGCATATCACCTCTATCAGCTCGTTGGTTGAGAGTGCCTCATCATCACCCATGTGATAGATTCCACTCGTTACATCCTTGGTCAACAAGCCCTTTATCACCTCCTGCAGGTTACCGATGCTCGTAAACGAGCGTCGGTTCTCAAAGGCACCTAATGGCCAGGGTATCCCCTTGCTTACAACACCGTAGAGCAAATTCAGGTTACCCTTGTTACCAGGACCGTGAATCATGCAGGGGCGCATGATATACACCTTCTTTCTCTCCTTGAACCTTGAACCCTGAACCGCCAAATTTTACTCCCCCTTCATCGCTGAATAGAGCTTTTCTATATTATCTATCATTTTGTCAACCAATTTTTCTTTTCCTGGTATCTTTGCACAATTCGAACCATTGATAAAGTGGAGCCACTTATTGTCAATCAGTTGCACACAGTCACCATGATAGATGTCATTATAAGCCGTCAACCCTTTTGTTCGGCGAATACGCTTGGTAACGACAGTGGGGAACTCTACGTTCTTTACATCATATCGGCCATAAAAACGAGGGTAATTGCCGCCACCTGAATCCAGAAAAGACTCTTTCAGGTAATAAGGAAGGAAATTAGGATTACAATCACTTATAGCATCATACCTGAATATGCACCATCCTGGCCACATATACCATCCATGCTCCTTAATGCGTTCCACTCCATAGAAGTCTCGCTCTCCCAGTTTGTCAACGAAAGAACAGTCTTCCATCGGAAAGACATCATGATCAATGAGAGCAAACCTGACAGGCTTCTGCTGTTTTAGAAAGTAATAAAACATCCAATTCAGGGCTGCACCATGCGATATACCATTTCCGAATATTCTATGACATATCAACTTGTCTATAAAGAGAGGAACCGGCACATACCCTACCTTTTCTCTTACACATATCTCTTTTATTCGCCTCCTTGCATCCCTGTTAGGTGAATTATCCACCACAACATGCAGATAGTTCCTATCCTTCACATGTTGTTTCACGAGTTCTATCTGTTTTTCTATCAGTCTTGTATGGTTATATGCTATCGTGATAACATACAATTCCCTCTTATCTGTAGGTATATAGACATCAGGCTGTTTTCCTATGCGAGACAATACCCACACATACTTTCTATGCTGATTATATACCCAGTGTTTTATCGCCTTTATCATTAACCAATTAACTTATGTTTTAGGCTTGCGGCATGATAACTTGGTGATAGCCACCATAGCTTCAAGAAGTGTGAGAGTTTTATGCCTGCTGACTCCACTTTGTGCCTCAGACCTTTCCATCCGCCGCGCTTATTGTAATGTCCCATATTTCCACGATAAAGCACTATGTCGAGTATCTTGCGTCCGAACCACCTGTCAATGCCTCGTATATCGTAGAGCAGGTATTCTTTAGGCAATTCGAGTTTTTCACCTATTATATATTCACAAGCCCTGAAAGCTCTCTTCATACCGAAATCCTCCAGATGCTTCTTCAGTTGTTCTCTGTCTATGTCTGCCTTGAGCATCATGGCGAGGTCGCAGAACTGTCTTAAGCCTACCCCCACCTCTATCAGGTGATGGTAAAGATGCAGAAACACATACAGCGTATGTACCGTAGGTTCAAGGGTTGCCACTTGTGTTTCACCTATCTTCACCCTATAGTTCATTGCCTTATGGAGAATCTCCTGCCAATATCTCTCTTTCTTCTCTTGGTGCCATTCGAATAAACGGAAATGCATCTCATACGTCACTCCATTATGTTTAAAATCATAATGCTTTGCAGAGTCTCCCTTATCCATCTCCACCTGCCACGCATCCTCTATCACTTCCTTAGCCTTCTCTGCATCCTCTTGTGGAATGTAGAAATCTATATCACCCGACTGTCTGTATTCAGACTTGTCGTAGCAGTTCGCCACCACCTGTCCTTTTACCACCGCATACTTTATCTGATGCTGGTCAAGCAATGCAGCCAGAACCTCAACCTCTTTGTCCAGCACATGGTTCTGATGCTTTATCTGCTCCGCAACTCCTATCCATTGGAACAGCAACATTTCTGGTGGCATTTGCCCTTTTGGCAGTTTCTCTATTCCTATAAACGTGATGCCAACCACCGCCTGCTTTTCAGATTCTTTATAGACAGCTTCCCACTCTTTTCCTGCTGGTATTCTGCTTAAATGATTCTGACTTCCTAATGCTATTTGTACAAGTTCGTATAAGACGTTTGTAGCCATATTACTTGCCGTCAATTGAACTTAATCGTTGTTTATATGCATTTATAACAATATTTCTGTCAAATTCTTTTTCCATCTTCTTCCTTCCGCTCTTTCCCATTGCTTCACGCACATTAATGGGCATATTATAGATACTATTCATCTTTGCATAAAGGTCCTCTTTATCTTTTTTTCGCACCAAGAAGCCTGAAAGTCCGTCATTAACAGCTTCTCTACAACCAGGATGGTCAGTTGTAATTAATGGTCTCCCTGAAGCTGCACCTTCTAAAAGTACATTAGACTGTCCCTCGGGATAATAAGAAGGCAGTACTATACATGAGGATATTTCATACATTTTTCTCATATCTTTTACAAGCCCATGATATTTTATAATTCCTTTCTGATTAGCTTCCTGCAATATCTCTTCATATGCTTCCTCACAAACTCCACAGATATGAAATTCTGCATTTTTCTTCTCTTCATGAAAACGCTTTGCTACATATAAGAATTCGTCGATCCCCTTTTCTTTTATAACTCTGGCAATAAAGAAAAACCTTATAATATCATCCGTTGGATATGGCAACATTTTAAACCTTTCAAGATTAACTCCTGAACCTGGCAAAACATAATATTGACCACCATTTCCTATCCTATGTTCAATAAAGAATTCCTTACTGTGGGCGTTTTGGAAGAAAATTGTGTGCTCCTTCTGCATTGCATAACGATACATCAAAATCAGAAATTTTTGAAGCAGTCCTTCCCTTTCTAATGCGCTCCCCAAGCCCGTTATGTTGCAAATACATGGAACATGATATTTCATAGCAGCTATTGAGCCATATAGATTAGGCTTTATTGTATACAATAGCATCACATCTGGTTTAAAATCCTTAATCAGCCGTTTATATCTTTCAATCAACTTGTAATCTTCTAATGGATTTAAGCCATGCCTATTTATAGGAATATCAAAGAACTCATATTTATCATTTTTAATTTCTTCCATGTATTGGCCAAATGGTATTCCTATACCAATATTATAATCTGCCGAAAGAGCCTCTATGAGTTCCGAACGAAACTTGAAAATCGCACTGTCAGAATTCGCTAAAATTAATAATCTTTTCATAGTCACTTACATTCCAAAAACATATTTACGAATACCCCTCATAATAGGCCAATCCATTTTTCTCAATAGATACGCTATGCCCGAAGCAATAATTAACCCACCAAAGAACATAATGAGCATACATAGCACAGGAGGCAAGTGTAGCTTATAATTGACTATTGCTCTAATTATCATTAAGATTGGCCAGTGCATAATATAAATAGCGAACGAATTAATTGACACAAAATCAATGAAACGGTTATTTACATTATACTTTATTTGCACAATTCCGAGTAGAAAGATAATCGAAAAGCCAAGAACGCACGTGTTAATAAGCATAGAACTATTCGTTCCCTTGTGGCTGAAAATCCAAACAAGAGTACCCGCAACTGTAATAAACAATATAGAAGCAACTACAGCCTTATGATTAACCCATTCAACAATTTTGTCGACATTAACGGTCCCCAATAAAAGACCGACCCAAAAATATATGGCATTTTTCATTAAGTCCCCAACTGCAAGGAACCTGTCATGAACTCCAAAACAATTAATGACAAGAAGAACTGCTGATACTGATATCCACAATCTCTTATCAGCTTTTAGCTTCTCAAATAGTATTGCAAGGACAAACATCTCAAAAAGTGCAAAAAGGAACCACGTATGACCCAGTATGTTATTACGAGGTGATAACATAATATGAAGAAAATAACTTGGAGTGAATTCCAAATGATCTACACTATAATCAGCTAAGAAATACTTTGGCGCTATAAAAAGTACATTCCAAATAATGTAAGGAATAATCAACCTCTCAAATTTTGACCATAATGTTGATTTTACGCCTCCTTTGTGTCCAAATCCACCATAAAAAGAAAACAGGTAAGCACTTATCATAAAAAACAAAGGCATATGGTAAGTATAAACCCAATACTTTGTTTCTAGCATCATTTGTGGAACACTTATACTGTTCATTGAATGACCATATATAACAGACAGCACACCCACAAACTGTATGAATGAAATAAAGCCCAGTCTTCTCTTATTTGTTGCTATAGTCATACTAACCAATTTTAGTGTTAAACAATAATTCCAATTTTTCTCGTGTATCTTCAGAAAGTTCTATACCACTTTCCAAGGACATTTTCCTTTTTGAGACCCTATCGTCACCTGGAATAGCAATATTCCTGCCATTCATTACCTTTGAACCTCTCAAGATATCTATATAGCCATCCATGTCAGCCAAAAAATCACCCTCATATACCAACTCTGGATTAATGGCAACGAACATTTGTCCAACATTCATGCCTTTACCATCTTTGGAATAAAATTTATTAACCTTATTCAAATAGCCGGCACCTGAAAGAAAACCGGAAAGAATATCAATTGCCATTGCAATACCATAACCCTTGAAACCTGCCATAGGTAATACAAATCCTTTGATTGCTTCCATTGGATCTGTAGTAGGATTACCATTCTGATCTAATGCCCAACCTTTCTTCAATTTTTCATGGTTCGCTAAAGCCGTAGAGAAATGCGACTTTGCCACAATACTTGTAGCCATGTCAAGAGTAATGGCGCCCTTTGTTTTGGAAGGGCAAGAAAATGCCAATGGGTTAGTACCAAGCATAGGCTCTAAACCGTTATGTGCAGGCATAGCCGCAGGCGTATTACTACACACAAAACCTATCATGCCCGCTTTAGACATCATCTCGGCATAATAAAAGGCTGGCCCAAATGTATTACAATTTTTAGCAAAGACTGTGTGCATTCCATATTCTTTAGCTTTTTCAATACAAATAGATGATGCTTTGGCTGCGGAAATAGCCCCTATTATATTATTCGAGTCCATCAAAGTAAATGATGGGCTATCCTTTAATACTCGCGGTTGTGCTATTGAGAACTGACCGCTTTTTAGCTTATCAACATAAGCATACAGCATCCTGATACCATGTGTACTGACACCATTGATGTCAGCCTCTAACATAGAATCCACAACTAATGCAGCTTCTTCCTTGCTAAGGTGACACTCAATAAGCGCCTGCTCTGACAGGCTTCTTATCTTTGCAATATCGTATCTCATATTTAGTCGGCTTTATGTTCTTGGTGTTTTTCTTTAAATGTCTTAGCAGTCTCCCCCTGTATCACTATTTCCTTACGTGAAAACACTTGGGCTATGGTCATGAAGACAATCTTAATGTCAAGCCACAAAGTGACATGCTGCACATACCATTCATTAAGTTTAAAGCGTTCTTCCCAGTCTACACTGTTTCGTCCGTTTACCTGCGCCCACCCAGAAATACCTGGACGTACCGTAAAGACAGTCTTCTCTTCTTCTGTATAATCTTCATACTTGCATGGATGATAAGTCAGAATAGGGCGTGGACCTATAAATGCCATATCTCCCTTTAGAATATTTATCAATTGGAGCAACTCATCCAAACTTAACTTCCTCAGAATATTGCCTACTTTTGTTATACGAGGATCATTACCAAAAGAGTAAGCTCCTGTACCTTGTTTCTCAGCATTAACTATCATGGTTCTGAATTTGTACATTTTAAACACTCGACCTCCAAGTGTAAGTCTTTCCTGTACAAATATCGCTGGTCCTTTAGAGTCCAGCTTAACAATGATAGCTATTATTACCAATAACGGCCAAATAAGCAATAACACAATCAATGAAATGACAAAGTCTATGGTTCTTTTACCATAATTCTTATAAAAGTTCATACTATTATTTGTTTTTAATTATACTATCTACTACCTTTATGACAGCCTGGTGATTTTCTTCCAAACTACCTGGTGTCGCAAGTCTACATGTTTTCTCTAATGTTCTGATGTCTGCTATCCCTTTATTAAAAATTTGTTTCACTTCATCCAAGTCTGTCACAATATCCGTATTACAGAAACTGCGGCTCACTATCACCATGCTGGAGCCAAGGCGAACATGCTCCTTCAGCACCATTGAGCCAGGCAGAGCACCACCATCAAGTGTTGCAATGCCCCCAAAGCCGAACGGAATGCCTTTGGCTTTTATCTTGCTCCCAAGCATGTCCACCGTACCATCAGCAAGAAGTTCAAACATAAACTTCATACCTTTCGCCAGATGAAGGTCATTCAGACCAAGATGTATCATGTTAATTCCTGGCACCTCCAAAATCTTATCTATCTGGTCTGCAGCCTCTATAGTCTCAACCAACAGAATGGTTTTAGTTCTACCTCCCACATAGTCTATAAAAGTACGAACTTCCTCAACGGTCTTGAAAAATGGCAGCATGATTATATCCGCACCTGCATCAATAACCGCATCAATCTCTTCTTTGGATGATGGATAGTCTTTCAACACCTTATGGATAGGATTCACCCGAACCAACAACTTTGCTTTTGAAATGGTTTTCCGAATATTCTTTACATCCTCCACTGTATGATGGTTCTGAACAGTATCCAGCCCACCCTGTCTGGCATCCTTGCCTATGAATTCCATATCAAGGAATATCCAATCAACACCTGCCTCTTCCGCAATCTTTGCAATCGCAGGTTTATTGGTTATATACATTAGTTTCAACATATTATTCTATCTTTTTTATTACTTTTGCAGGAGTTCCCACTGCTATGCAACCAGAAGGAATGTCTTTTGTCACCACACTTCCAGCTCCTATAACACTGCAATCTCCAATATGAACATCTTTTAGTACAATACATCCTGCCCCTAACCAACAATTTTTACCAATAAATATTTCACCATCAAGGAAATTCCTTTGGTGTACTCCATTGTGGGAATCAAACACATGGTTATGATCAAATAGCATTACATTGGGAGCCAGTACTGTCCCCTCCCCTATTTCTATCCTTTTATGACTAACTATTTGGCAGCGATTACCTATACCTACATTATCTCCTATTGTAAGACTTGCTTTAGGGGCTACATTAATAGTAACATCTTTCCCTATCACAACTTCACTACCAGCAGAAAAAAAACAACCCGGAAACAGTTTCCACTCTGTATCTCGTTTTATTCTTAATCTACGGCCAAAAGAGATATTTCGACGGGTGCATTTATACAGAAAAACTTTAAATGCCCCCCTGAATGCTGGGATAATATTTATCCAGATTTTATAATAACTACTACCACCCATTAATAATCACTCAGATTAAGTTATACAACTATTCAACACTTATCTAAACAGTCTATCCATTGTTTCGATATCCTGTCTGTCCGAAGGATGTCATACAGATGCGAAGCTTCCATTCCTATTCTTTCTGCGAACTCTTTGTCATTCGCCACCCTACACATCTGTTCGTACAAAGCTTCTTCGTCACGTATATTTACCAAAATACCATTTTCGCCATCCTTTATAAGGTCTATGGCTCCAGAAACCTTGGTACATATACATGGCAAACCCAAGCACATCGATTCTATCATAGCGTTTGACATTCCCTCACGAGAAGAAACAAGGCACATCATCTCGGCATCAAGTATATCCTCATGTATCGTCTTGCTCGCACCAGGCATTGATACTTTTTCTCTCACTCCAAGAGATTCTGCCAACTTCTTCAAATCCTCCCCCAGTTCTCCTATTCCGTATATCGTCAACGTATAGTTAGGATGACTCTCAGAGAATTTTGCAAATGCCTTAATCAATACATCATTATTCTTCTGTGGAGTCAATCTGGCAACTGACACTATTCTTCTCTTTTTTTCTACCATCAATGCCTTACCCACCATTTCCTTTGGAAGGTTTACCGGGTTATATATAACCGTGGTTCGCTCAGCCAATGCTCCGTCAAAGAATTTCTTTATTGTCTCTGTCTGCACCAGGATTTTATCCGCAAGTCTGTACACTAGTTTTTCGAACTGGTCTATTATCCAGTATTTATTTACCCCATGCGGATCATTCCTTTCTGCTACGAAAGTCTTAATGCCCAATCCCATCGTGCTAATTAACACGCGTAAATTGTATGGTTCAAGGAAAGATAGTAAAATATCAGGTTGTTCTTTCTTTATGAACTTCCTAAACCACAGCATCTTTTTAATGTCACTTTTACTACCCACCTCTTTTTCTATGCATACTTTTCTCACACGCTTATCCGTATCATAGAATATTGGAACATCCAACCACATCACGTATATGACAGTATCATATCTGTCAGCCAAAGGAGTAGATAATACAGAGAGAACCCTCTCTGCACCACCTGCCGCTAATGTTGCACCAGAAACTATTAGTTTTGACATAATTTTCCTTTTAGAAGATCTTTTATCAAATCCTTGGTAAACTCATCTGCTCCTCTTGCGTTTAGATGAGAGCCATCCTTAAAATATCTATTATTCCTGACATATTTTGAGTCGTTGGAGTAATTCAAAAATAACACTCCATTCTCCTTACATATTGTTCCTAAAGCCTCAAACTGTACATCTTCCTTACCATACCAAACAGGTGACGCAACAAAAATTATTTGTGCATTGTGCTTCTTTATATCAACAACGAGTTTTTCTATCAGTTCTATTTTTAGAGAATCCATTTTAGGCTGCTTAGCCTCACCTTTATTATTTTTAATTTTCATCTCATCCAACTCGCCCTTCAAAGGTAAGAATCCATCACTCTTTATTTTGAATATTGGATGTATGAAGTCAACTATATTCTGCAAGAACTTAGAATTATACCTATACATCATCGACTGCATTTTATACTTTTCCGTGTAATCTACATCCTCAAATATCTGCTCTATGTCTTTGTTATCATATTCACTACGCAACCAGCCCAGATATTTCTGATTGTTTTCGCCGATAAACAAGTCAAATCCAGGATTAACGTCATATATGACAATCTTTGGAACATGACGATCTTTCATGAGTTGCCACCATCCATAGAACAATATAATACCATTACCATCTTGACCACAATTATAACAACTCATACCAAGAGAATCCTTTATTATTTGGGGATTATAATGATGAATAGCCCTTGAAGAACCAAATATAAGGATATCCTCATCTGAATTTATTATCTTATTATGATGTCCAATATAGCCTCCCTTTGCATGCTCTTGCATATATTTCATTCCCAAGCCAACCCCTCTGTCAATGATAAATATCAGCAACAGGAAAGCAAGTAACTTTATAATAAATCTCTTCATATATCCTCCGTTAGAAATTAGCATAAATAAACTGGTCTGCTCCGAATACACCTGTCAACAATATAGAAGACAGGATAAAAACGTATGCTCCCCATCTCAATATACCTATATCTTTTAGTCGGTTTGTCTGAGCAGGAAAAAACTCATCCATTACATCCTTAAACAACAATGCCACAATACCGAATATCATGAAGAACATTGTTGTCATACTATCTGAAAAGAAAGTCATAGGCAGACTAAAATCAAGAATTCTACCTATTACTCCACAAGCATCACTAAGTGTTGGCATCCTAAAGAAAATCCAAGCAAAATTGACCAACAAGAAAGTAATGATTATCTTAACAGTTTTACCAAATGCTCCGTATTCACATTTCTGTTGCCCTAAAGCTTTTTCTATAATCTGGAATAACCCATGCCATATACCCCAGACAATAAATGTCCAGTTAGCGCCATGCCATATACCGCTCACCAAGAATGTAATAAAAATGTTCCAGTAATTACGTAACTTAGAGCACCTGCTTCCTCCCATCGGGATATAAACATAGTCTTTCAACCATGTAGAAAGTGATATGTGCCACCTACGCCAAAAATCTGTTACACTTACAGCGAAATATGGTCTGCGGAAGTTCTCTGTCAGTTCAAATCCTAACGTCTTACCTACACCTATAGCCATCAGCGAATAACCAGCAAAGTCAGCATATATCTGTATCGTATAGAAAATACTTGCAGCAAAACATGTCAATCCTGTGTAGTTCATGTAGTTCGGGAACACCGTATCCACATATAGCCCCATTCTGTCAGCTACCACCACTTTCATAAACATGCCCCATAGCAGCATCCTCAACCCTTCAAGCGCCTTTCCGTAGTCAAAGTAAGGCCGCATTGCTTTCAACTGCGGTATCACCAGCGATGCCTTATTGATAGGACCAGCTACTATTGACGGGAAAAAGGATATAAACAATGCATATGTCAGGAAATCTTTTTCGGCAGAGATTCGCTTGTAATAAACATCGAAAAGGTATCCTAAAGCCTGGAAGGTAAAGAAACTGATACCCATTGGTATTGCCCAGTTTAGTCCCGGCAATTGGAATCTTAGACCGATAGCAGACAACAAATCAAATATGCTCTCATTAATGAAGTTATAGTATTTGAATACAAGCAATGGTAATAATACTAGCAATGCAAACAACCATATCAGCTTCTTACGTTGCCTAACCTGTATTCCTTCACTATCATCTTTCCACTCAAAAATCCGTCCTCCCCAGTACGTCACCAAAGTCACGCCAAGCAGTATCAACACATACGCCGGATTCCAATTTGCGTATAGCAAATAACTGACAGTCAACAAAAATATATTTCTCCCATTTTGAAACCTTGCAGGTATCAAATAATACAGCATAAAAATAAATGGAAAACAAACTAAAAAAGCAAATGAATTATATATCATAATCCCTTTATTATGTTGTTTTTAAAAGACTTCTTTCTAACAGCATCAATCCTGATCAACTTGCCTGCGTCTCTACCTGTGGACTCTTTTACATACTGGCGAATGGTTTCATACAGGTTACCCTTTGGTATAAACATATTGTCTTCTGCTATAGCCTCACCAACCTCTAGGAACACCATCGCAGTTTTCCCTCTTGCCCAACTTAAAATGCAGTTATTCACTATAGCGCTCTCACAACGTCTCATACTGATAGGAAAACGCGTCTTACACGACACACGGCAGTTTTTTATCGTCACTCGGCCAAGCCACGGAGTTATTGCCCCGTCTTTCGGTACTCCTCGGGTAGCCTTGATTCCACCCATGCAATCCAACACTGTCACATTTTCTATCAATATATTATCCACCGAGTCCCGTCTGTTTGGTTCTATGTCTATAGCGTATTGCGGATTCGTGCCGCTCACATTCTTTATCAAGCATTTCTTAATAGTCACCCCATCTGCTTTGGTTACGGAAACACCTTGTCTCCTGCCATTGTCTAATTTACAATTCTCTATCAACACATTCTTTGACCTACCACCAATATAGATGCAGTCGCCCCAACATTCCTTGATTGTCAAGTCTTTCACTGATGCATTCACCGCTCCCATAATGCTAATACCCATACCCCATTGACCTTCCGCTCCTAAATGCACTGGCTTATCTCCGATAATACATCCATTCCCGCCTATATGAATGTTCTCTCCTGTTGCCCGCACAATATAATAGTGCTTATAGTCATTAGGTACCAACCTAATGGTGTCTTTTAACTCCAACTTAGTGTTGCTGCACAATAGCAATCCCACGTCACCGTTTCTCTCCGATTTTACCCAATAGTCGCCTTTCTCGATGGTAATTCTGTTCTGCACCTTCGGACTTGCCAACGCAACCACGTCGCGCAGCGCATTCTCATAACTCAGGTCGGAAAACATCTTCGTTGAAATCTTTGGTACGTTCCATATTCCCTTAATAGCTACCTTATCGAACATCGTCCCCCTGCCTTCTATCTTGGTGTCATCTCCTTCCAATGCTCCATTACGAATTACTCCACCTTTAAAACATAGCATCACTCCCTTGGGTAACTTGGAAAGTGCACCTTTCATATCAAAATCCTTATTGACTATTAATCTGTCACCATTTAACTGCCCGAGTTGAGTAAAAGGAATTGTATCACCACTCAACACCACAGCGTATGGTCGCGCCTCTACTACACTCACCGCATTACTTTGGCGGCACGACACCGATACCATACATAATAGCACTACTACCCATTGTGATAGAAAACCTCTATAAATTCTGTGCATTATTATCTAACAGTTTTATATAATTCTCAACAAAGGCTGTAGGCGAGAACTTTTCTAATGCTATTTTTCTACTATTTTGCCCCATCTCCTTTTTCGCATCTTCTGGAAGTTTAACAAATGATATGATAGTATTATACATATCATCTATTTCTTTGGGGTCAAACATAGATCCATTTACTCCTTCTTCTACTATCAGATGATTATCACATACTCTGCTACATAAGATAGGCTTACCGCAACTCATGGCCTCGCAAACTACATTCGGATATCCTTCATAAATTGAGGGTAAGCAGAAAACATCACAAGTCTGATACTCTTCGAGAATTTTTCTGGTTGCTGGCAAAAAACTGATGTAGTCTTCTAATTGATATTCATGCCATTTTCTATAGCATTCCTCCTCGTAAGCATTTTCTTTCCCGCTTACACTTCCATACCATTTTATAGAAATAGGTATGCTGTTTTCTTTCAATTTTTTTACAACCTCAAGAAATTTCAATATATTTTTCTGCGGTGAAATCTTAGCTACAACCAATAGTTTCAGTCTATCACCGGTCTCTTGAATGTTTGGTACTGGCTTAAAATAATCAGTATCCGTAAAATTAGTTATCGTTGTAATCTTAGAACTTAATACCGGATAGTTCTTTTTTATAAAAGTCTCTTGAGCATACGAATTCGGAACAATATGATCTGCGAACTTATACAGGAAGAATTTTATATCATCACGCACGCTTTTTCTTGTATTAGTGTTTCTTTCCGACACTATCAGGTGATTTATCCTGCCAAAAGCTTTCATAATGCAAGTAGAAAATGTTGCACCAGGCTTAAACGCTATGACATAATCGTATTTTCCTTTATTAATATACTTCAAAACAGCAAAGAACTTTCTTATCTTCCCACCTTTCACATCAAGGCACATATGCCGCAGGCCCTTATCTCTTATTAGGTCTTCATAAAAATCCCTTTTTACATAACTCAACAATTCTACGTCATACCCCATTGCTTGCAAATAATGACATAGTCCTATTAGCTGTCTTTCAGCCCCTCCAGAAGAGAGACCATCCGTAAAACATAGTATCTTCATTGTATCAAATTACACTTTCCCAAATAAATTCATATGATTCATATTTTGCACTCGCGTAATATACCATTACTGCAGTTAAAGCAAAAATAATTGCCACAATAGCATTTACTATCAATTTGTTAGCCTTATTACAATATTTATACATTACGGATATAGCTACAGGGATACAATGCAGAAAATATAGTGGCAATCTTCCTGCTCTCGGAACTGTAGTTGCAAATATTGCTACAATAAGTCCATAAATTAAATATCTGACTATCATAGATTCTCTGACGTCTTTTATATTATGAACAGCCCCTGTTATAAGTAAACCTACTATAGTAAGTCCAAGAAAAACAACCGGTGCAAAATTACTACTATCTCCTTCACGCTCTAAAACATCCTCATACCTCTCGAAAAATGATATGGCATATCCCACCAATAAACTCATCAACAGAAAACCTACAATCGAAAAAAACACAATTCTCAACGAATTCATTTTTTTAACATTCAGATTTCTAATAAAGTAGAAAGGAAGGAATACGAGTGCTGTCGTGTGAAACGATATGCCAATGAATATCAAAGGAATAGATATTTTTAAATTATTGATATAATAAAGGGCCCACAGGACGAATACAATAGCCAAATGCTGTCGTACAACTCCAAAACCCATTACGTACATCATTGGGTATAAAAGGTATAGCATTATCGTTAGCAAGAGAGTTTCAGATGTTTTTCTATAGAACAACATCACTCCGCCAACAGAAAGAATAGACAAAACAACAAATAAATATCTCGGATCCTGTGTAAACCTGCTTATCAACCAATTCAAAGCAACATAGCCTTGTCCCCAATTGCTCCAATGACTTAAGAGAACAGCTTCTTTTAAACTCATTGTGGCAATATTTTCAAAAGCATACGAATAGCCCTGTGTATCCACATAAACATATGGATTTGCCATGGCTCGGAATAAGACGGCATGTATTGCTACTGTTATAAAAAATATCCTATCAGCATTTTTATTGGGAAAAATTGCTCTTATAATAGAATAATATAATGGTACTAATAAAAAATTTAATAAATAAATCATTAAAAAAATCAAATATTGTTTTTAATAAACTTCTCCTCTTTAGAAGAAAATTGTTATGTCACAAGTTTTTTATCCCTTATCATACTGTGTATATACTCTATTGTCTTCCAGTTTTTTTTCCTTCAAAATCCTAGCAGGCACACCCCCAACAATACAATTTGAAGGTACATCTTTTGTTACAACAGCATTTGGTGCAACAAAAACATTATCACCAATTTCTATCTTACCAAAAGCTTTCGCCCCAGGACCGAATGCAACATAATCACCTAATATCGGACGATTTTCTGGACATCCTTTATTACCAAGTAAAACACCAGCATTGAAGCCACAATAGATTCCAGCTTTCTTTATATTGAGAAGGACGCCGCCACCACCGCGAAGATGCATAATACGCAATCCATAACCACACGTATTGGGACTTATACGAATGCCATACTTCATCCCTAACCTTGACTTTTTTATTCGATAGTATTGATACCACATTTTATGCAAAAGTGATGACTTGGAATTATTCAAATGATATTCTAAATGCCTCAAACATTTTAGATATCTGAATACGCAAGCATTTTCACATCCCGTAATTAATTGTAATATATATACTATCCATTTTTTTGAGATACCATTACGTTTTCTATCTTCTCCTATATAGAATCGTAAATCTTTCTTTGTCTTAATCATAATATTTCTCCTTGTTTATCCAGACAATTTATCCATAATTATTTACATATTGTCATTGTTTCCCTTCATCTAAATAATTGTATGTGTTGATTTGTCATAGTTGTTTAACACTAACAAATTTAGGGTAATTTTATCCACTCACCAAACTTATAATCCCACTCTCTTGGATTAAATATTTTCATACCACCCCAATGAAAGAACGTCATCTCACCAAAATAAATCTTACCACTAATATTATATAGGTCAACCCTAACATGAGGAATTCCCTTCGACAATTGCGATGCTATTCTTTTCATCTCCTCAAAGCCTGCAGGTTTCTTTATTTCTCTTGTGGCATTGGGATGCCCATTGGTAAACGGAAGATGGTTAAACTCCATATCATAGAAATCAAACTTCGTTTCCTCATCTGTCTTCCCCCTATCTGTTGCAATAAACAGAGCCTTGGGCTCGCCATCAAAGCAGAAAAACTTATAATCTTTAAGTTCATACCCACTCTCATCCTCCATGTATTGCTCAGCAATAATACGAGGTTTAACATTTTTGTATGGCCATTCACGAGTCCTCCAGAAATAGTGGCTTCGTTCTCCCTTCTTAAGTTTCTTGATTGCCTCGACAACATTCAGCTTCGATTTATCTTTACATATTACCAAACCACCACTGTCATGTGTCCACTTCAGCACAAACTGGTTCGGAAGTTTATCAAAATCTATATCCTCAACATTATCATACACAGCAATAGTAGGTATTATATATTCTTCACCTATAATGTCAGCAACATATTTTTTTGCATCATATTTATCTACCATTTTGGTATAATTAGGCTTTCGGTCGTGAAGCTTTAGCCACTGCAATTTCTCATTATAGGTCTTAGGATTATCCAGATTCAATGGATAATCCATACGAAGTTTCCATTTCATTTTTATAAACCTCTCATCGTTCTTAATAAAAGGGGCAATATGGTTGAGAACAATTTGTTTTATAGTCTTAGAATTAAAAAATATATTATCTTTCATATTTCATTTTTTACAAATTTAAATACCGTTTAATTGCATAAATATGACGGTCTCTCTGCGATTCACACTCTATAAAATTTAATAACTTAAGCATTCGCTTTTTTGATACGAATGAGGGCAACAAATGCCGTGAATATAAAAATTTCATCCACCTATTACTATATGGTTCATGAATCACAAGGAATTTGTTTTCTGTTGAACGATAATAGTTTTCAGTGGCTTCCAAAAGTGCTTCTTTTGAAAAAATAATACTATTAAGTTCTTCTATCTTTTTCTCAAACTCATCACGATTCTTCAGCAAATGCACTCTAGGAATTTCATCACACTGTATATATGGATGTAATTTCAAGGAAATATCGCTATCAGAGAAATTTATTTCCGCCATATATCCTTCATTCCATATGTCATGAATCTTCTTTGGATTATCAAAACATAGATTTCCTAAACCATATACTATTGGTTTGCCTTTATAAAACTCATACCCACTATAACAATGCTGGTGTCCATTAACAACCGCATCCGCTCCTACATCTACAAAAAAACGATATAGAGCTTGCATACGTGGCGATGGTAACTGATGTAGCTCGTGCCCGCCATGAACAATTACAAAGACGAAATCCGCCTTTTGACGAGCTTCTTGAATCCTGTAAAACTGCTGTATGGGGTCTAAAGGATTTGCTCCTGCACGGCTATCAGTGGCAATAGAAAACTCGTGCTCACAACAATTTATAATAGCAATTTTTTCTCCCTTTATTTCTTTATACAATACCATTGAGGCATCTCGAATATTTTTGCCAGCACCTACGGTATCTAATCCGTTCGCATGCAACAATCTAATTGTCCGATTTACTGCATCAGAGCCATAGTCCCCTATGTGGTTGTTGGCCAATGTAGCACAACTAAACCCTGCATATTGAATAGCATCTATCGCTTTTGCTGTACTGCGTAGATTGGGACCACATTTGCTAATTAGCTCATCTTCATCTTCCACTATAGGACACTCAAAATTTACAATAGAATAATCAGCATTGGTAACAATGTCTTTCATGTCGCTTAATACATTGCAAAACTTATTTTCTTTTAACAGATCTGCCACTCTATATCTTGGACAAAAATCTCCTGCTACTATAACTTTCATATCACTTTTCAAACTGCTTTAGATCACTTTCAAACTGCTCAATAAATAGCTTTGCTATATCAATGGAATTGTGATATTTTTCTACAAAATTTCTAGACTCCAATCCCCATTTTTCCAGTTCTTCTTTTCTTTCAATAATTTTCTCTATTTCGGCACAAATTTGATCAACATCTGGTTTTATATTTATAACGGGCACCTTTTCATACTCTAACTCTTTATTGCCTTCAGGCTCCGCGCCCCCCATAACTATTTTGCCCTTAAGCATTGAGAAAAAAGCATTCATGCAGAAAGAATAACTATTAGCATCGTCAACAATCACATTAGTGCGATCAATAATTTTCATATATTCATTAAAAGGGAGCCCACCGGCAGCAATAAACTCTGCATCATCTTTATGTTTGTCCCGTAACTTGTCAAAAGCTGCTAAAATAAACTCTCCACCTTTACAAGGTCTCGATAATCCATGAAAGAACACTACTTTCCCATTCTTTAGTGTATTTGGTTTATACTCAAACTTGCTTATATCAACAGGTGTTCTAATGGTTTTCTTCAAATTGGGGAAGTAACGATATGGTTCTGCGTACTCATACCAAATAGGTATTATTCCAGTAAATTTAGGAACTATGTAGTTTTCCCATTCAAGTCCTTCAAGGCATGAAAAACGCATTTTTTCTTTCTGACTTTTAGCTGCTTTTAGATATGCTGAGGTATAATTATAATATTTAGAATCCGGCTTGTCGTGCCAAAATTTGAAACTATAATTGTAAAGCCCAGTTCCGACCAAATATGATAGCTTATTATGCTTTAGGAGATAGTCGTAAACTATCTTATTAGTTTTAATCTTGTTCCCGAAAATCCTAGGAGAGATAAATAATACTACGTCATAGCCTGTTAGTTTTGGCATGTGAAATAGGAAATTTAAATAATTGTAAAAAGGCTGCAAGCGACCTAAGTGTAGATGGCTATCCCAACGAAAATCTGAGGGATAGTTCTTAGTTCCATCTCCTGTAGATGCTAGATATACAGTATGCCCAAGTTTTTCAAAGCCAGCTTTCAAGCAGTTGAAATAGCCACTAAACTCACCTATTAATAATATTTTCATAATCTATTTAAATATATTGAGTAATCTTACGACTTCCATCGCATCTTCTATTGAAATAACCTGATTCATCGGTATGCTTAATTCCTGTTTATGAATTTTCTCTGTGATAGGATAGTTTCTATCATTCCACTCCTTATAGCATTCTTGTTTGTGAGGAGGTATCGGATAATGAATCAAGGTCTGAATGCCTTTCTCTTTCAGGTACTCCTGTAACTCATCGCGACGCTCACAGAATATCGGGAACTGGTGATAAACATTGTTCTCATCGGGGATTCGAACAGGCAATGTAATCAGCGGATTATTGATATGCTCATAATAATATGCTGCCAACTCCTGGCGCTTCTTATTATCCTCATCAAGATACTTTAACTTCACCTCCAGCACAGCAGCATCAGGTTCTGACATTCGGCTATTCATTCCCACATACTTGAACACATACTTCTTCTGACTTCCATAGTTAGCCAACGCTCGGATAACTTCAGCCAATTCAGCATCGCTTGTTGTTACGGCACCTGCATCACCAAAAGCGCCGAGGTTCTTTCCTGGATAGAAAGAATGTGCTGCAGAATCTCCGAGAGCGCCTGTTTTTACACCCTTCCATTCGCAACCATGACTCTGTGCGCAATCTTCCATCAATTTCAGACCATGTTTCTTGCAAATCTCTCCAAGTCTGTCATTATAAGCAATGCGACCATATAAGTGTACTATCATCACACCCTTGGTCTTTGGAGTAATAGCCTCCCCTATCTTGTCAATATCAATTTCCAGATTGTCCCAAGTAGGTTCTACTAAAACAGGAACAAGGTTGTTGCGTGTAATAGCAATGATGGTGGCGATATAGGTATTGGCTGGGACAATGATTTCATCCCCGTCTTTCATGATACCCATCTCTTTGTAGCCTCGCATCAAAAGATACAGAGCATCCAACCCATTAGCCACTGCAATACAATGCTCCGTGCCGATGTACTTGGCATAGTCTACCTCAAACTGCTTGTTCTCGTTTCCTTGCAGGAACCAACCAGAGTCTATCACGCGATTTACAGCCTCTTTGTATTCATCACCATGCATTGCGGTGATAGCTTGCAAGTCTAATAATTTTACCATATTATTATTTTGTTTTTTCTTCTAAATATTTTAAATAATCATCGTAATTACGAATGTAATCCTCTTCACTATATCCGTGGCTGGCCAAAACCAAACAGATACTTCCTGAAGAGAACCCTTGCTCGGAAGCCCATATACCTGGGGGGACATGCAGTCCCCAAAAAGGACGGTTTAATGTCACAGTTCGTTTATTTGTGCCGTCATCCAATACCACTTCGAAACTACCACTAGCTGCTATCAGAAACTGATGGCACTCCTTATGAGCATGTGCTCCACGATTTTCACCACCAGGAATGTCATAACTATAGAATACGCGATTGATAGGAAAAGGAACGTGTACATTCTCGTACATATACGTTAAGTTTCCCTCCGTATCATGCATCTTGTTCAGTTCACATAGTGAACAGTCATATACGCTTTTACCCTCATCAGCAAGATTCTTTCCCAGTGGGTTATTCAATTTAACTGACGTCTTAGCATCTGTGATAGTAGGGATCTTAGAACCATCCTTTCTCCAAGCCTTGTACTCTTCATAGTCTGATATGTAGTCTTTCTCATCGTACTCTGTAGAAGAAAGAACCAGTGCCAGAGAGTTGGTAGAAAAATTGGTCATAGTGCGCCACATTCCCTTGGGCACATACAATCCAAAATATGACCTATTGAGTTGAAAGGTCTTTTTCTCCGCACCACCATCATCAACTACCACATCAAAACTTCCAGAAAGAGCAACAATAAACTCTTCTGTTTCAAAATAGGCATGGCCACCTCTATCTAAACCGCCGGGCACGTCATAAACCCAATGCACCCGTTTAATCTCAAAAGGAATTTGTTTGACTTGCTCAATGATTGACAAATTTCCACGAGGATCTGTTATCTTGGGCAGTTCAATTATCTGACAATCTGACAGTATCATATTTTTCATTTATTAAATAATTTAGTTCCATATTGGCAAATTTTGTATATTGTACTATTCACCAAACCATTAATTTGACTTCTCTCCCTTTGATTTAAACAAATAAAGTACATATATACAGTAATTAAAAGTAACACGATAAATATATATGCAAATTTAACCCAAATGACCAGACTATCAACTGATAAAACATAAAAGTACAGTGCAATAATAATGCAAACAATACAATGAGATATCACATCTCTAAGAAAACTAAAAGAAGGGAATTCTGCAATTTTTGATGCAATTAACGAAATAATAATCAGATTAATGATCTCAAAACAAGCAACTCCTATAAATACCGAATAATATGGCAAACCATACAAAAGTAAATAATATGAAGTTATAAGTGGCAAAATTAATACAAAACTTTCACATATCTGATACCACTTTATTTTCCCAACAGCCATAAAAAATAAATCAACTGCCGGGTGAAATGTTCTTATCAATGAATGTAACAAAACTAGTTGTACAAAAACAACAGAGTAATCAGGAACCTTACCTAACCATAACTGCAATAATTCTGGCGTACAAAAAACGATAGGAATTATCAGCCACATATATATACAGAATGAAACTTTTGTAAAAAGAAAAAGAGTGTCGCTAGTTTTACTTAAGTTCCCTTCTGCATATGTTTTGATACAGTAGGGCCTAATTGCAACCACAATATTGCTCATAAACTGTTTAATCACAGAATTTACCTGATAAGCAATACCCCGAGCAGCATTTACAATTGGTCCTCCAAAAACATTTAACACCATATTCAACCCTTGTTGAGTCAATATATAAGAAGTGCTACCCCAAAAAGACCAGCCAGAGAAAGACAACATTTGTTTCAAATATAATCTATCATAACACCTTTTAAAGTAACATTCTTTAAAGTTGTGTTTACAAAACAATATGTTTGCCAAAAACAGAAAAATACATATACAAAATCTTAAAGAACTATAGAAAACTAACTGATCTATCGGGGAGAATGAAAGCAAAAAAACGATCAAAAGCTGAAGGGAGCCTTCCGCAATAGAGATGTAAGCATAAAAGGACATTTTTTCATGTGCAATACATAGAGCCTCAAAAGAAGAGTTTATTATTAGAATAGCTGCCGAGAAAACCGAAAACTGAAACACCCACTTTGCAGCAATCAATCTCGAACTATCAACATTTATATAGCCATTTAAGAACCATAATCCGAACAATTCTGCTATAATAATCATTACTACAGCAAAAAAAACATTAATATAAATGCTATGATTAAATGTCTTAATTAAGTTTTTTTCATCATTTCTTCCTATGTCCGTGCTCAAGAATCTTTGGGTTGAAGTAGAAAATAAGCTACGTAAAGAACCAAAAATAGCAACTATGCTCCCTACCACATTATAAATACCATAATCCTCAACACCCAATTTTTCAAGTACAACTCTTGATGTATATAATGAAATTATCAAGAGCATCCCCATGCGAAAATACATAAACAATGTATTTTTCGCAAGTCTCGTTGCAGTCTTAGTTTGAGGCATTACAATCTGTTTTTATTGTTGTTCAATTATTACCGGAATGAGTCTAAATCAACTTCCAGTTTCTTTTCTCCGATAACTCGGAGGAGGTGTTGACCATACTGGTTCTTGAGCATGGGTTGAGCGACCTCTCGCATATGCTATTCGCTTATCCAACCATTACGATAGGCAATACCCTCCAAACATGTGACCTTGAGTCCCTGCCGTTTCTTAATGACTTCTACAAAAAGTACTTGCTTCTGCTAATGAATCATGAGTGCCGGTATCCAACCAAGCAAAGCCACTACCAAAGACCTGAACCTTTAGCTCTCCATCTTTCAAAAACTCTTGGTTCACTGTAGTTATTTCCAATTCTCCACGAGCCGAGAGGGTTTGATATGTTTAGCCACATCTACCACTTTGTTGGGGTAGAAATAGAGGCCTACAACAGCATAATTGCTCTTGGGCTCTTTTGGTTTCTCCTCAATGCTTAAGCAATTCCCCTCCTTGTCAAATTCAGCAACGCCATAGCGTTCTGGATCTGAGACCCAATAGCCAAAGACGGTCGCTTTAGCATTCTCTTCAGCATCCTTAACAGCCTTACGAAGAAGACCAGTGAAGCCACTTCCGTAAAAAATGTTATCACCAAGAACAAGGCAAGCAGAATCATTACCTATGAACTTCTCACCAATTATAAAGGCCTGAGCAAGGCCATCAGGTGAAGGCTGCTCTGCATACTCGAAGTTCACGCCATAGTCAGAGCCGTCTCCAAGCAAACGCTTGAATCCAGGGAGGTCGTATGGCGTAGAGATGATGAGAATATCCCTTATCCCTGCCAGCATCAAAGCGCTGATGGGATAATAATCCATCGGTTTGTCATAAATCGGGAGCAACTGTTTGCTCACACCCTTGGTAATGGGATAGAGGCGAGTTCCGGAACCTCCTGCTAATACTATACCTTTCATAATTATCTGTTTTTATACATATTCTCGTAATACTTCTCGTAATCGCCAGAAGTAACATTCTTCATCCATGCCTCGTTGTCGAGGTACCACTTCACGGTCTTCTCTATGCCTTCCTCAAACTGCAGGCTGGGTTCCCAACCGAGTTCCTTCTGCAACTTGGTAGAGTCGATAGCATAACGGGCATCATGTCCCAAGCGGTCGGTTACATAGGTGATGAGGTTCATATCCTCACCCTCTGCCCTGCCAAGCAGGCGGTCAACGGTCTTGATGACGGTCTTGATGATGTCGATATTCTTCCACTCGTTGAAACCGCCTATGTTGTAGGTCTCAGCAATCTTTCCCTTATGGAATATCACGTCGATAGCCCTTGCATGGTCTTCCACATAGAGCCAGTCGCGCACGTTCTCGCCCTTGCCATATACTGGCAGCGGCTTCTTGTTCCTTATATTATTTATAAATAAAGGTATAAGTTTCTCAGGGAACTGGTAAGGACCGTAGTTGTTAGAACAATTGGTAACAATCGTAGGCATACCATAGGTATCGTGGAAAGCACGGACAAAGTGGTCTGAGCTTGCCTTTGATGCTGAATAAGGTGAGTGAGGATTATACTTCGTGGTCTCATAGAAGAAATCCTTGCCGTAAGCCAGGTGGTGCTCACTCGAACTTGCCGTAGTAGTAAACGGAGGCTCTATGCCCTCTGGGTTTGTCATCTGCAAGGCACCATACACCTCATCGGTCGAGATGTGGTAGAAGCGCTTGCCCTCGTACTTTTCAGGCAACGACTCCCAATAGAGCTTGGCAGCCTGCAGCAGGGTCAGCGTTCCCATCACGTTGGTACGGGCAAAGGTGAACGGGTCTTTGATGCTACGGTCCACGT
>Ga0326512_10000844_pt1 | contig 25767 bp, 6 predicted proteins | sample 1_2617_0518_D_FD_203652 | JGI IMG/M metagenome (GOLD analysis project Ga0326512, IMG submission 203652) | Bovine rumen microbial communities from UC Davis, California, United States - 1_2617_0518 | ecosystem: Host-associated > Mammals > Digestive system > Stomach > Rumen | place: USA: California...
TAATATCAACTATAATCCAAATAAGGTAATGGCAGCTTTGGAAAATGAGGAATATGATTTTATTCCAGAAGCTTCTAATACCTTGGAAAATGTAGATACTAACTACAAGGCCATCAAAAAGCAGATGGATAAGAGGCTGGTTGACAAAAAAATTTCTCAAGAGGATTATAATAAGATAATGCAGTCTCTTCGTCCTACTGAGGATGAGATTGTAGATATGCTCAATCAGTCTGTACTTATAAATAATGCTGACGGATCCAAGGAAATAAATCCTGAAGTAGTCCATACTATTCCATTTGATAACTATTATCAGGCACAGCCTACTCCAGAACATCATATTGATGCAGAGGCTACCTTTGGTTCTCAGGCAAGGAATATTGCAGTAGCTGACCTTCCTGATGACTTCCAGCTTACCTTAAATGTGGCAGGAAATAAGAAGGTTACTCTAAAAGGCAGGGATGCAGTAGTTAATTTCTACTATGAATTGCTGGATGAGAATCTGATTGAGGATTTCTTTGGTGATGGCAAGAACAAGGGAGGTCTCAAAGAGGTATTTGCTTCTAAGGAGAATCTGATGAAGGCTGTTACTGATATTGTAAGAGGCAATCCCAAGTATGGTAAGGACTTTGTAGAAGCATTGAAACTTGATAGTGATGGCAACTTCACTATCTCCCCAAACTCTCCTACCATGTTTACCCTGATGCAGGAGCTGGTTACCTCCCTGTTTAAGAATAGGATTACCAGACAGAAGATTAATGGTGCTGCTCTTATTCAGGCTGCTGGAATTGGCTTGGATGAGAAGCTCAGGCTTGTAAAAGATAGCAAAGGCAACATTGTAGGAGCCCAGTGCTTGATGCCTCTCACTTCCAAGAGCTTCTTTGAGCCTTTCTTAGAGGAACAGGAAGTAAATGGAGAGAAGGTAAAGGTATTGAATCCAGAAAAGCTTGCAGAAGCTGGTTTGGATAAGGCAGTTGGATATCGTATTCCTACTGAAAACAAGTCCTCTATGCTGCCTTTGATTATCACAGGCTTTACTCCTTTGCAGAATGGTTCTGCAATTATTCTTCCCGCTGAAATCACAGCTCTTGCAGGTTCTGACTTTGACGTGGATAAGATGTTTGTCATGCTCTCTGAGTTTGACCCTAAAGAACTTAAGAGGATAAAATATAATTTTGACCTCTCTCCAAAGGAAAATGGTAGAAAGGCAAGGAACAATATGCTTATCCAGATGATATATGGTATTCTCACCTCTGGAGCTGGAAATCAATCCCTTCTCAATCCTCAGGGATTTGACAATATTAAGGCTGCAGCCAAACTGAATAAGATAATTACAAGTCCTGACCTTGTAGAACAGCTTCAGACTGAGTATCCTGATTTGGATGACTTGATTGACCACGTCTTAAGTCTCTCAACTAGGGAAAAGGAAGCCTTCATCAAGGAGTATAGTCCTGCAGAGTCTCCTGTATACCCTCAGACATTTGCTCATTCTCATTCCAGGAATATGGCAGGCTCTAATCAGATTGGCATCTATGCTATTCAGGGTTCTATGGCTGCCAAATATCAAATGGCAGATATCTCCCTAAAACCTAATCAGCAATTCTTGGTCAATGGCAGGACTATCAGAAATGTAGATGTCTCTGAGAATGGAAAACGTTTGAAAAGAGTAGGTGAAATGATTGGTGCTTCTGCCGATAATGGTAAAGACCCCATCCTTTCTGATGCTGGCTCCACCAATAAGACAGCTCCTATTATTGGTTATATGCTTCGTTTGGGATTAACTCATGAAGAGGCAGTGCTGATTATCAATCAGCCTGTTATGGAAGAATATAACTTTGATGCTAACATTATGGAATCAAAGTATAGGGGCATCAAGAGGCTTCCAACTAGAAATGTGGATACCAAGACACTGATGAAAGCCATTATTAGTCCTTCAGAGATTTCTAGTGAAGAGCAGACAGCTATTGATGCTCTGTGTTACAGGGTTCTCAAACAAGCCAAAGCTATGGAGGGATTAACAATGATATCCCGTGCTGATTCTCCTAATGGTGCTATGCAGAATACATTTGCCAAGGCAAGGGTTCAACAGTATATGGTGGAGCTGTTTAATGCTCAAATGAAACAGGATGATTTCCCCTTCTATCCTGTTAAGGAAGTAATCAATAATACTACTGTAGACGTATCTAAGGGAGAAGATGTAGTTAGGGAAGAACTGAGCAAGCAACCTATGGCTTTCCTCCATGCTATGTATGGCCTTGGAGTTAATTCCTTGAATGATTTGGCTTCTCCATACTTCTTTATGCTGTCTAAAAAATTTGACTCTGACATCGTGAAGCCCATTCTTTACAATCAGAGCTCTAATAGCAAGGAGCATTTGGAAAATCTGGTAAATAGTATCTATCTTGACTATATTACTTATGCTCTCTCTACTTCTCCTTTATTTGGTGAAGAGCAGAATGCAGATGGCACACAGGTTTCCATGAAGTCTAAGAGGGATTACTACTTGGATTCCTTTGCAGATGACTTTGCTAAGACTCTTCAGGAGAACAGTGCTATCAGGGAACAGCTTGGAAGCATCTTGCAAAGAGATGGTAATAGGGTTGTTCTTAAAGATGTAGGTTCTTTGGCTAAGGGACAAAAGGATGCTATTTCAAGAAGGTTTGATGCTCTGATGGCTCTTGGTGAGGAAGGTCAGAAACTGGCTAAGGACTTACTTCTCTATGCTTACTATGATTCTGGCTTGAACTTTAGTCATAGTTCATATTCTACAAGGCTATCCACCTACTTCTTATCTCAGTTCCCAGCATTCAGGGAAATCTTGCAGCAGCTGGATACTCCTCTTACTGAGGAGCAGCAGAAGAATTTTATTCATCAGTTCTTGATTACCCATAAGGATGCTGCCTATAGTGTTGATAATATTATCAATAGGGAGACAAATGTAGATGAGGATACTATTAGTGTTGACATGAATGACTTTAAGATGAATAGAAGGCTTGTCAATACTATTCTCAGTCCAGATCCAAGGATGACTGGTGTCCAACCCTATCCTTACATCTCATTTGACAACTATGTATATGAGTTAGATGCAGATGCCTATGATATGAACCCCTCTGTAGCTGTGTATCATAAGCTTGAGGACTATCCTACTGGAGACTACAGGCCTATATACAATGCTAATAAGTCTCTTAGTCAGCTTGCTGAAGAGTACAGCCAGACAGAACCCCAGCAAAGACCTGAGGAACCAAGCATTGATGCTGATTCTAATCCTAATATTGCTCATAATACAGGCGATGAAAATCCTGATATTGACAATGATGAGGATGATTTCTCTGAATTCAGTAATCTTGGAAGTATAAATGATGTAGAGTCTCCTGGCCCTGTTTCAAAGTCACAGGTTTATACTAATGAGGGTAGTAGTCAATACCAGACACGTCCATGTAAATTATAGAAGATTAATTTAAAAAATTTCTAGATATGCCTCTAAGTTGTACATATACTCCTTGTAATAGAAAAGGAGAAGAATTTAAAGGATTCAAAACTTATCGTAAGGAACTTGGCTATGAAACAGCAGTTAAGGTCTTTACTCAAGTCTTGTCTTCTACCTTCCAACAAGACTATGAAGACAAGTTGGAACTTGATAGTCAGGGTGTACCAACATACCAAAGTGCCATTACTGTGCCCTATGTAAAAAATTTGATTGGTAATAGTAAGCTTATTCAGGCTGAGCAGAAGAATTTTCCCTATGTGACCAATACTAGGGAAAATTTCAACCGTCTTATTCTCTCAGCACAGGCTTTCAATACTTCTTCTGAGCAAAGAGATAGTCTGGTAGCTGTGGTTACTCCATCTGATAATAATGAGGAAATCAGAGTGGAAATCAGAGAGAAGAATGCTCAGAATGCTGAGGAATTCCGTAATCAGTATGGAGCCACAAGATTGAATCAAGCTCTTGAAGAGATGTTTGAGGATGTCGGAGTTACAGTAGATTTGCTTGAAGCCAATGAACAGGTCAATGGTAGGGTTGATTTCTCTAAGGCATCCTCCATAGCTGATGGATTCAAGGGATTAATCAGTATTGCCAATGGCATGGAAGGTGAATTGGCTCTCTCTGAGGAGTTTTCTCACTTGCTTATAGGAATGTTCAGGGATGAGCCTCTGATTCAGCGTAGCCTTAATACGCTCATCAATAATGATGCTCTTGTAAGGGAAATTCTGGGTGATGAGTATGACAGTAACAGGGATTTCTATACAGAGAATCCAAACTATGATGCCTTTGGCAATGAGATGTCTATTGAAGAGACTCTGGCAGAGGAAGCTCTTGGTAAGGTACTTCAGGAAAAACTAAAAAATGCCTCCACCACCACCGTCACCTCATCTGAGGAAGAATCTCCTCAGTCTAAATCCCTTAAAACTCTTGTACAACGCCTTGTAAATATGATTAAGCGTATATTCAAGGGAAGGGATGCAGATACCATTACACAGGCTAAAAATGATGTTGACAGCACTCTTGGAGAACTTGCCAAGGATGTACTCCAGGGAACAAAGAAACTCAAGAGGGAAGAAATAATTAAGGCTCGTAGAGATGCTAAGTTTAATCAGCTAAAAGGAGATACTGATAAGGTAATCCAGCTTCTTCGTAATGCCAATGAGATTGAGAGAAAACGCAGTAAGATAGCTCCAAAGGAGATGACAAAAGATATCAAGAAGCGTGTTATCAAACTTGAAGCTCTTATTAGTGATGCCCGCAAGCTTGAAGGTGTGCATACCTATGCCAAGTGGGCTCTTACTGACCTTCAGGATGCTATGGAGAAGCTTGATATCTCAGGTACTCTTGAAACTCAGGACTTCAAACAGCTTCGCCATATCAAGGCTACTATAGATTCCTATGCAGAATTCATCCGTGATTTCCATGAGATACTTGATGAGATTGGAGAAGATGCTGTCATTACTGTAGATGGTGAGGATATCAATCTGAGGGAGCTGTGGAGGGAGATAAATGACATTTATGAGTCCTGCATTACTTCCTTTAAGAATCAGGCTCTCTCTGCTTTCTCTGACTATTTAGCTCCAATCTATGAGAAATCTCCTCTTAAGGATAAGGATGGTAATATGATTCCATTGAAGGATGTCCTGATGGGTGATGACTTTGATATCTCTGAGTTTGACAGGTGGCTTACTTCTATGGGCAACTCTTCCTCTATTATCCTTCAAATGTTTGACAAGGCTGTAAAGAATGCCAAGGATAAGGCAAGGCTCAGAACCATGAAGAGTATCCGTGAAATATGGAAGATTAGGGATAATGCTGAAAAGCGTGGTATCACTTCCTTTGAATGGATGTTTGAAAGAGATGCCGAAGGCCATAAGACTGGCAACTATATCTCCAGATACAATCATGGAAAGTTCAAGAAAGAAGAGGATGAGATGAAGAAGAGCCTTGTCAATAAATATGGCAAGCATCCTATTGGAGAAGATGCCCGTAAAATGCAGGCTGAAAGAAAGGCTTGGTATGATTCTCATGCAGAATTTGACATCTTCAACCATCCCTATCCAAATGATACTTATCTCAATCCTGAGTATGATAAGCTGACAAAGGCTCAGAAAGATACCCTTGATGAAATTATTGCATATAAGGCTGGAATTGAACAGCAGCTTCCAAGTAATCGTAGGGAAACTTTCAGGGCCATACAGAGAAGAAGAGATGGCACACAGAGGGCTTTAGACTCTGCCAAGAATCCTTCACAGGCTTATGACAATCTGAAAGAAAGCCTGAGAAATGCTTTCAAAAGAACTGAGGATGATGACCAGCTTTGGGGAGAGAGTACTAAGGGCCTTACAGACTTTGCAGGCAATGAGTATCTTACCCTTCCAGTGCTGTACACTAATAGGCTTAAGAATCCTGATGAGCTTTCCACAGATGTTATTGGTGACTTGATGTCCTATGCTTATATGGCTAATAACTATGATGAAATTAATCAGACCTATGATCCTCTTGAGATTGGTGTAGATGTCTTGTCTAATAAGGACTTTATCAAGAATATAGGTTCCCAAGCTAAGGAGGAGGTATTAAATACTCTGGGCAGGATAACCAAGAAGAACATTAAGATTGGTACTAACACCAATTTCCAGAAGAAACTTCGTGATTACCTGGAGTGTCAGGTATATGGAAGGTATCTTAAGGAAGATGATATTATTGGCCCCAATGCCCAGAAAGCCGTAGGTGTATTCCAGAGACTTACTTCTACTGCTTATCTTGGATGTAACTATTTGGCTGGTATAGCCAACGTTGCTACAGCTGTAGGTATGCAGAATATTGAGGCTGCTGCTGGAGAATTCTTTGGTGCTAAGGAATTGGCTTCTGCTGATAAGGAATATGCCAAGATGATGCCTTCATTCCTTGCAGAACTTACTGACAGGACTAAACAAAGTGAGATTGCTCTCTTTGATGAATTGTTTGATGTCAAGCAGAATGCTAAGGATAAAGTCCATAATGTTCAGATGAAGAGTATCTTCAGGAGATTCTTTGGTCAGAACTGGCTATTTGTCCAACAGGGAATGGGTGACCACTGGATTTATAACAGGACTGCCATTGCTATGGCTAAGAGAAGAAAAGTCAAGGTTAATGGCAAGGAGATGTCTGTATGGGATGCCAAAGAGATTGTTACTGATGAGAATGGCTATAAGATAATGAGAATGAAACCTGGAACCAAGAATTTGGATGGCTCTGATTTCAGTGCTACTGCCTTTGGCAGGGAGATAGCTCATATTAACCATACTCTCATGGGTATCTATAATGACGAAGACCAGAATGCTGCTAACAGAACTATGATAGGTAAACTTGCTCTTCAGATGCGTAAATGGATTATTCCCCAAATGATGAGAAGGTTTGAAAGCAAGAGAACTATCCTTGATATTGGTAAGGAAGAAGAAGGTTACTATAGGACATTTGGCAGGTTAGCTCAAGATGTTTGGAAATCTGGATTTAAGATAGCTTCGGAGTGGGATAAATTGAGTAAGGAGGATAAGGCTAACTGTAAGAGAGCATTTACTGAAATGGCTCAGACATTTAGTTTGTGGCTCTTACTCTGGATGCTGGGAAGCGGAGTCAAAGACCCAGATAGAAGTTGGGCTGCAAAGTTTGCAGAGTATATGCTCAACAGGGAAGTACATGAGTTGGGATTCCTGACACCAGGACCATTGATGTTTACTGAGGGCTATAAGACAGTTACTTCTCCAATGGTAACTCTCTCTGCAGCTAATAGTCTGGCTCAAGCTATGGTTACTACTGCCAACCCAGGTAACTGGTTCCCAGATGAGAGTGAGCTTATTCAGAGTGGCCCATATAAAGGACACAGTCATATCTATAAGAGATGGGCTCAATTACCTCTCCCACCAATGACTCAATGGAGACAGGTAGAGAAATTCTTGGATGACCTTGACACAGGTACTAAGTACTACTCAAGGGATTATAAATAAGAAAAAGAGGAGTTCACTACTCCTCTTTTCTTTTCCAGTCTTTATTCTCAAAGTCTACTGATTTCCAAAAATGTTCATACTCTTTGTTGTCAATCCACCTTTGTAAGATTTCATAAGTATGAAATTGAAGATTGTCTTCAGCTTCACTTCTTGGTTTATTGTCATAACTTTCAGCATCACAGAACACATCAAGAATAAATGAGTCTTCTAAAGTAGCAATCCATATATTTATATACGCAGCCACAATATGTTCTTCCACATCCTCTTCTTTTACATTGTACATGAGTTTAATGTCTTTGACATTATTTGGTCTGTCAAGTAAAAGAATCAGATTCAGGATGTTACAGCATTCTTTTATTCCATAAGTATCTTCCATACACAAAAAACGGCAGAAGGTTTTATTTATTATACCTCCTGCCATCTTTTTATATATAGTAATTGTTAGCCTCTACATTCTGTCCACTGCTCTTGTTCTCCAGAGGACATATTATTGTAAGTTTCCTTACTGATATCATTCAAGATATTCATCTGAGTCTCTGCAGGTAGCCTGTCAAACTCTAATCTCATGCTGACTCCTTTTACAGCTTGTTCTGCCTGATGTCTTTCTGCTTCTCTTCTTGCCTTATTACTCCTTGCTCTTTCTCTCTTGGATATCTCTTCATCTGCATTGGTTCTCACTCCTATAAAATGATATCCCAACCCTGCTCCATTTTCCAAATAGTGAGGTTCTGCTACAGGAGTATAGCCTTCAGCTATCCATGCATTCTTGAATGAAGTCCATTGTTTACCTTTATTGCCATCCCAATTCAGTTTGTTGAAAGCTTTCTCTATGGCTATGTGCATTGGATGGTCTTTAGGCAATAGTCTGTCTTTTCTGACTCTTGAATAGAAGGCATTTCCATTCCTAGTCTCCAGAGGAATAGACTCACTGAATTCTCCATTATTAATCCTGTAGAACAATTCCTGAATAGGAGCCCTGTATCCTGAGAGATTCCTGATGGCATTCATTATCTTCCTGAAGAATCTTCTGATAGGCCCTAATACTGGAGTCTCCTCCATCTGTACATACCTTCTAAAGTCTTCAGCAAGCAGTTCCTCTACATAAGCTACATCATTCTCTTTATAGTGCTTTACTGCTGCATCATAGAGAGTATTCAACTCATCATCACTAAGCAGTGTCTGGGTAACTGCATGGAATGCTTCATGATAGAGGGTACCTCTTGCAGCTCTGTCAGAAAGAGTAATAATACCCTGTTCAAATCTTCCCCATGCCCAGTTTTTCTCTCCAGGAATTTCCAGAAGTCCCTGAATAAGATGGAGTCTCTCCTCAGTGCTGAACATTGGAAGGTTCTTCTGTAGCCATTCTTTCTCTCTCCTGATATTGGCTTTCCTTTCCTGCTCTGTGGTTACTCTTCTGTATTTAGCACCCTCTCTAGCTATCATAGAGCCACTCTTGGCATATTTATTAGCCTCCTTTAAAACATCCTTCATCTGCTCAAAGTCCCTATAGTCAAGAGTAACTTCATTACCACCATACTCAAGAACAATGCCTGTTCCCTCATTCACCATCTTCAGCTTCAGTGAGTCAGAAATAGCATCCCAGGCATCTTTATTTCTCTTATTGATAATTCCAGCCTCTCCTACTTCTTTATTAATCTCCTCAATAGTCTTAGCCTTTCTTTCAACAGGCTGTTGTGGAGTTTGGATTTCTTGGGTAGGATTCTCTGTAGGTTGCTGTTGTACAGCAACATTATTTTCTTGTGTACCATCTTCTATACTTACAGCTCTCTCATTATTCCTATTATTCCCATTCTTCCTATCTTCCTTCTGCTGGTTAATAGAAGCTTCTCCAGCATTAACACCAGAGCCTTGAGAAGTTCTTACAAGCTGTACTTTTCCATCTTCAGTAATCTTATAAGTTCTAACTTGATTATTAAGTTCAATCTTAAATGTTTTTTTATCACTTAGAGGAACAGTTTTTGCCTTTGCTTCTGCCAAGAACTGATTTACTTCTTCATCACCTATAATCTCTGTCTCTTCTTTAGTGACAGGATCTATCTGATAGGCTCTATAATGGTCATAATCAACCTTAACAGTTTTATCTCCAATACTTTCAATACTAGTTCCCGACTGCTGATATCTTACTTCTGTCCTCTGAGTACCTGCATCTGTGGTAAGTTTGATAAGGAATGCATTATTAACTGTGTGTGTAGTATCCTTAGGAAGACTGGCATCTGCTATCTCTCCAATAACTCTGTTATAGGGAGCACTGGTTCCATTCTTCACACCGATCTTACTATTGATAAACTGCAGACTGATATTAATCGGAGTACCACTCAGATAATTAAGGATTTCCTTTGCAGTATTCTGGGCATTTCCTGTATTGACAACCTTGATGTCAATATGCTGGTCTGGGTTAGTAAGACTCTGCAGGTGCAAAGTTATATTGTCCTTGGTTATTTCCACAGTAGTCTTGGCTCCTTCCTGGGCCCTTACCTGTAAAAGTCCTTCAAGCACATCCATGCTTTCCTTATACATAGATGTGTCATTCTTACCTGCATTATTTATCAGATTAGTAAGAGCTTCACTAAGTATCCTATACAATTGTGTGCCTGCATGATTTTGGGCATCAAAGGGCTTTGTGTAGAAAGGTACAGGCATTAAAGCTCCAGAGGGTGAAGGAATAAGGATATAAGACTGTCCTACATTAGCTACTCTGATTGGCCTTGCAGCACCTCCTCTCCTATCCTTTTTATCTCTTGAAGTAGCAATAGTTTCTCCAGTAACTGATATACCAAGCAGCAAATCTTTGCTACCCATAATGTCATTCAGGGTATTAATCTCATTACTAAATGGTACTACACCATTCAGCATCTGTGAAATCTTGGATACTAAAGGACTCTTCCTTGAATTATTAAAGGTAAGGTTAAGATTCTCTGCACCCTCCTTATTTAAACCTCTGTCTGCAATGGCTTCATTACATCCAGTCTTTGCCCTTCTCTCTTCAAAAGCTTTAAATAGCTTCTCTTGAGTGCCTTTCAGCTCTATAAGCTGTGGAGATTTAATCAATGAAGTATTATCATTATACCCTTTTTCAAACTGTGCTAAAGGCAAGTCTCCAAGAACCCTGCCTTGGTTATCCAACATAAGAATGACAAGTGCTTGGGGCTTTTCCTTCTCACTCAGGTCTTCAAAAGGTTTGCCGAATATCCTATCAGCAAAGTTTCTTACCATAAAGTGAATGGTATCAGTTACTCCAATCTTGTCTTTCTCTACATTGTCTACATTATCCCAGGCTCCTTGTGATTCAAGATATTCCCAAATGGCCTTGCTTCTCTTATAGAGAACAGAGTTTTTGTCTGATATTAATTCATGATAAGGAACTTTGGCAGTACCCCATTCATTTCCAGAAATCCTCTGTCTTCCATATCTTCTTGTGGTACTTCTCCAAGGAGCAGATTGTGGAGTGCTGGAATCTTCCTTATTTACTTCTTCTTCTACTTTACTTGCAGCACTTGAATCTAAGCTGTTTGTAGGAACAGGTTGCTCCCACTCATCCTTATTCTCAGTAGGACTCACTTTTGGTACAGCTGTTTCTGCAGGCATCTTAGTAGTACTGTCATGTCCAGTATCTTCTGGCTCATCCTCAATAGATACAGCTGTAGAGGGGTCAGGAATATCCTCCTTCTTATCTTGGCTTTCTTTCCAGGAATTCAAGCCTGAGGCTATCATATCCTCTACTTGTTGGGATAGATCTGCCATTTCATCTTCTCCTGTAGAAGCTCCTTCTACATCTGCTGGACTGATGAAGTCTCCTACATTATCCAAATTAATGTCTGCAGCATCTTCTGCATTTGCTGCCATAGTATCTACAGCATTTAAAGCTGCATCTACAGCTGCATCTCCCCACCCATTCTCTTCTGCGTTATTGAGGATGGCTCCTTTAACTTCAGCTTGCTTCTGCCTAATATCTTTGCTCTTTTGTGCTTCTTGCTTGGCATTCTCTAAAGCAGATTTAGAATCCTCATCAGTTACATCACTCAAATCTGCACCAAGGAAATCATCTACATCATCAATAGACAGGTCTCCATTAGCAATATCATTATTAATATCCTTAGCAGTCTTCCCAGCAAACTTACTCTTCTGGTCTTCTTCCTTATTCTTCTTATTAGCCTTTTCTTCTTCTTTAGCTTTTGCTTCATCTACCTTTTGAGGATTCTGCATATATTCAGTCAGAGTCTTTTCAAACTCTCCTGCCTGCTGCACTAATTCTACAGCATCTGCTATATTACCAAGGAAACCATTCAGTGCATCGGTAACTTCTGCTTCTGTAGCTCTGGTATTCTTCTTATAGTTACTAAGGAAGGAGTCTACCATCAGGTCAAGATTAGCTTGGTTTTGTTCCTGAGCATCCTTCTGAGCATTTTCTATTATTCTTTTGAATTTGGCAGTTCTCCTCTTTTTCTTTTCATCATCTCCCAGATTCTTTTCCTCCTCCTCTCTAGCTGCCCTTTCATCTGCTGTCTCACCAAATTCAGGCCTCTGGTTTCTTCCCCATAGAATATCCCTGATAAGGAAATCTGTGAAGTTATGTCCAGCAAGCATACTGGTATCCACACTTACATATCCTTCTGGAGTATCATCATCTTTGGTAAATGCCAAGTCAGAACTTGCATACTCTTTGGCAAGCTGTTCTGGAGTCTTAGTTGTCTTGAACAAGAATTTATTAGGCAGGTCTTTCCTGATGTCTTCTACAATTCTATCTGCCCTATTAATACTTGTCTTACCCATATTATGCAGATAGGCAAGGTTGTCTTCTTGGTCTTTAGTCAGGTTACCGCCTGTCCTTCTATTCACCTCTTCCACTGAATCCAGGTAAGAATCCAGCTTCCTGTTCATCTCTTCAGAGTTATGCTTTATCTCTTCCCTGATTTCATCATTAGTCTTTATCTGATGGCCTGTAATATCTACATAAGGGCCTTCATATTTAGCAGAACCATTATAGCCTTCAGATGTATCTTTTTTCTTTCTCTCCTCAGTAAGTCTTCCTACTTCCGCTTCAGCATTACTAATTTTGCTTGTTAAATCTTTTGTCTTAGATACAGCTTCTTCATCTGTAATACTGCCAGACCTATGGTCAGCCTGCACACTCTCAAGCTTATTATACAAATCATTCACACTCTGCTGCTTCTTCCCAATCTCTTCATCCAGAGCAGCATAGTAGTTATTCCTATCCTCTTCAGCTGTAGTTACCTTAGTAGTCCTATTTTTAATGCTCTCTACATCAGCATCACTCATATTCTGACTCATCTCATTATAGAGAGTCCTCAGGTCATCAATCTTGCCTGCCCTATAGAATGCCTGAATATCATGTATAGTCTGCTTATCATCTTCATCTTTCCATGTCTTCATGTCATTCTCTAAAGCAGCTTGCTCTTTTCTTTTTTCAAGGAAGCTGTGGGCAATAAGATTCTGTACCCTTGCTCCAAAGTTCTCTTGGTCAAGAATCTTATTCAAGTCATTGATGTTCTCAGCATACTGGTTATACTGCTCATCAAAGTCTCTAATCTCATTATATGCTCCACCTTCCCAGCTACCATATCTCCTTGGATCCCACTTTGATTTAGTTTTATCCTGATTAAAGAGCTTAGTCGGGGAGTAAGAACCTGCCATACCTGTAAGACCACCAATTACAAATTGCTCCCATTGGTTAGCATCTCCCCAGCTTTCATTGAATCCCTGAGACAGTACATTTCCAAGAGTATACAATCCTTCAGTAGTGTCTCTATAAGAATCTGGATCAAGCTTGGCTTTCCAATAATCATTTAAGTCTCTTTCATTGTAGGCAGCTCCAGCACTTGACTGAATCCATTGCTGATTCATTTCCTCACTACCCTCAGTAAGAAGTCCTTTAGTGCCAGCTCTTAACCTTCCAAGGTTCTTACTGCTCATAGCATATCCCTTGGTAATGTCATCAGCACTGTTTCTTGTAGCTGTGAATCCATCTCTCCACATACTAGGCTTTACTGACTTAGAGGCAGTCTCTGCAGCATGTCTTGCATTATTGAAGCTCTTGGTCATCAGTTTACCAAACTGAATCAAGTTACCAGCAGTCAAGAGAGCCTGGTTACCAAGAAGAATCTTGTTACCCATCTCCCTACCACTGTCTTCAATCTGCTGCCTGCCTTCTGCTACTTGTCTGTCAAAGTAATCTTTCTTCTGAGTATAATTATTGAGCCTTTCTTTATATGTGGCGTAGTCTCCAGTAAGAGCATAATCTTGTTCAATGGCATTCAATTCATTCTGTAGGGCTTGTCTCTCTGGAGCCATGAAATCTTCGAACTTTTGAAATTCAAGCTTGTTTCTTTCATCTACACCTTGCTTGGCTTCAATCATTCCTTCACCTGTAGCAGAGAATAAGGCAGAGAGGAAACCATTTGCTATCTTTGTTCCAGAGCTTGCCTTATTTACAACTCCAGCTGCTTTAGATAGAAGACCCAGAGCACCAGAACCTACAGCCATAGAGGCTGCAGCACCAAGCATAAAACCTGCATTCTTGATGATATCATCAGCAATGAAGTTCATTGAACCTAGATTGACAGGACTATACCAAGGAGCATTTTGCTGTTCAGTGCTCCTATAGTTAGTCATATTCTTCTCCATCCAGTCTTCTACCTCCGAGAGTCCTTGAGTAATCTCATTGTCCCAAAGATTAGCCCAAGGATTCTCTTCTCCAGAAACTGCAGCAGCTCCTGTCTTGATTAATCCATAGGGAAGACCAAACAAAGAAGAGGCAAAAGTAGTGGCTGTTGTTCCCAGCATCTTACCAACACCATTTGCTAAGGTATCATACCAAGGTTGGTTCTCATATCTAGTATCCTGTATCTGCTCTGAAGTAAGTGGGGTATTAAGAATTGCATCATCATACCCACTAGTACCCCAGTTATTCATTGGGGAACCTTCATCATAGCTGAATGTAGAGAAGGTATCTCTTAATGTAGGGCCACTGGACCCCCTAAGAGTTCTATTACGATATTGTAGTGCCTCCTGATACTCAGGGTCAACATTGGTATTAACACCTTTCAGGCCCTTAAGTCCTGATATTCCATATTTTGTGATATCTGCTGGCATATTATTCTCCTTCTACTAATCTTGATTGTTTCAATGAGGGCTGTCTTACAATTGATTGGTCATAAGGTTTATTATTACCCGTCAATCCTGTATGAATCTTACCTAAAGCATTCTGAATATGAATACTGGCAAGAGGTAACTTTCCTTTAGCTTTAGCTTCCTCTGCTTGTCTAAATAAATTCATAGCCTCCATAATATTACTTTCAGCCATATTATTGGCATCAATGAAATATCTCTTTTCCTTACCATCCTCAGTAGTATTCAAGATAATTCCTTGATGTCCTTGAGCATTACTCCAGAAAGCAGAGATATTCAGATTGTTTTTGTCTGAATCTTTCTTGTTCAGAAGGTCATTAAGCTTTATGCTCTTTGTATCAAATACAGGTCTGCCATTCTTATATCCCTTGATTTCCCTTACTGGATACTCTCTTGAAGTGGTATTCCATGCGCTGTTCTCATAGTTAAGACCGTATACATTAACTCCCTGAGCCTTCATTCCTTCTCCTAGTTTATTATAATGGTCTGTCAACTCTTTTCTAGTATACATTTTACCATATATACCAAGAGTCTTACCAGCATCTATCATCTTATCAAAGTATCCACTGAGAGCAGTCCTTGCTTCCTTAGAATTACCTGCCTGAGATACAAAGTCTCTCCTACTCATGATTCTGCCATTCTTATCAAACAGGGAAACATCTTTCATATGTCTTCCAGAATCATCCTTATAGGCAATGCTTACTCTTCCAGTACCCATCAATTTACCATTCTTATCCTTGACATAGCCAAGAGTCCTCATGGCATTTTCATTCTCTTTAGCATTACTGTAGTCAGTACCATGTAGGGGCAGCTGATATTCAGATATACTGAAAGGACTCTCTGCCCCACCTCCAGCACCAGCTCCAGCTCCTGCAAGCTGTGCTTTCGTAATAGCTTCTTCTGCAGCTCTCCTTCTAGCCATCTGATCTTCAAGAATCATCTTCTGATATGGGTCTACATGCAAATTGACATCCCTAGCACCAACACCTGCAGATACTCCCTGAAGAGCATGATACAAAGCCCTGTTCTGTACATCAGCATTAAAGTTACCAACACCGTGTGCAGCAAGAGTATTATTGATAATACCTCTAAGATTAGCAAACTCTGGAGCATCTGGATTATTGACAAAGTCTTGGAACTTATTCCAATCCAAACCTTTCTGGGTAATAATACTATGTTCAATAGGATTAAGCTTCTTTCCTTGCAACCAGTAATTGCCATCCTTATCTTTCTGTACCTGACTAGCAAGTCCCTTAAACTGATTGGCAACCTCTGTAGTAATCTGCTGCCCATTAAGAACCTGGAATGTCTGATTTGGATTATCAATATAATCCTGTAGAGAAGTATTGGCAGCATCTCTTGAGAAGTACAAATTAACACCCCTTGCAGCAGCATCCATTTGAGCCTTCATCTGCATCTGAGCTTCCTGCTCCCTCTTCTGCCAGGCATTCTGAATAGGAACTATCTCTGTATTATACCTTCTTCTTAAATCAGACAGTCTTTGCCTGCTTTCAAAGTTCAAACCATTAGCAAAGAGATTATCTCTCTCCCTTCTTAAGCTATCACTATAGGCCTTATACCTACTATAGGTTCCAGAGCCCTTATCCCTATCATTAGTTCCCATAGCTTCTAAAATATCTGCTTGAGAACTTAGTTTATCATATTCATCTACTAGCTTCTCATGGTAATTACTCATGTCCCTTACAGGAGCAAGTAATTCCTGGTAAGTGAAAGGATTGAACTGACTATTTATTACTAAACTATAATTTGGCATATCTCTTCCTCCTATATTAAACTAATCCATCTCCTTTTCCTACATAGTGTACAACACCCTTGTTGTCTATCCAATAGCCATTCCTTGCAGCGTTGGTAGAGTTAATCATGTTGAATGCCATATTTTCTCTTCCAATATTGCCAAGAGATGTAAACAAGTTACTCAAATTAGCAGTCTTTGCAGCCCCTGTTCTTGCATCAATGTCATTTCTCATAGCTGCTGCTTGAGCAAGTCCATGCAATCCCATCTGAGAAGCTTGCTGAGTATATCTTGCATTAGCCATATCAGCTTCAAGACCCATCTGAGCATTGAACATATTGGTTCTCCTATTAAACTCCTTAGTCCTCTCATATTGGCCTCTGTTATACTCCTCTGCCTGCCTGTAGAGATTACCAAGATTATTGTTGGTATTATAGGCATTGGCAAGCATAGCTGCTTGAGCAGTTCCCCTGTTACCTGCAGAAGTATTCATTAAAGCCCTGTCAGTAGCTCTTGAATTAGCCTGAAGCTGATTAGCATAGAAGAGCCTGTCAAATGGAGTATACCTCATGTAATCCCCAATATAAGGAGCTTTTACATTTGGAGCATATGCAGCCCTATTAGCTGCTGCCTCAAGAGCACTAACCCCACTATAATCTGGCTTATTAGTAAGTCCAAGAGCATCTGTAAGACTCATAAGACCTGCACCAATAACAGGAGCATACCTTAATCTGGTATCATATGTAGGAGGTCCCTGCACAGTAGTTCTCTGTCCTGCACCATCTACAGGATTACCAGAGCCTGCCCAATCTTGTCTTGCTTGCTCATCAAGTCTTCTACCTGTAGCATTCAATTCATCCTCTGTGAAGGTATAATCCTCTTTCCTTACAGGCACTATTCCGTTACCAGCAGATGCAGAAGATGTTTGTGCAGGAGTATTTGAAGCTGCTGCAGCATTTGATGCATTTCCAGCTACTTCATCTGCCCATGTGGGAGTCAGATGATAATATCCCCAAGCATGGTTACTATTATTTCCAACACCCCTTGCATACTGGAAATAGTCTCTTGCGTCTTCCCTAAGATTTCCATCGGCATCAAACAAGTGATTTCCACCTGCCCTAGTGTCAAGTTCTCTCAAATAGTTTTGGACATCTGTATTATCTCGATTATCCCAATTATTGAGGACATAATCAGTCCAAGCTTTGTATCTATCAGAATTCTCTTCCCTTGCTATATCATCAGCACTCATATTCCTATTGTAGGGAATGAATCCTGCAGTATTGCTTGGATTAAAATCTCCACTCAGCCAATCATAGTTTCCAACATTCCATCTTCTATTAGAAGGATTGGTATTTGTTCCTGGGGCAGCTCCTTCAACTTCAAGCGGCATTCCATTTGCATTAGCCATTGCCTGTGCTGCAGCTACAAGGTCATTCTGAGAAGCAGTATCCTCAAAAGGATTATTCCTACGATATTCTCTGAAGGCTTCAAAATTACTTTGGGCAGGAATATTACTTTGAGCAGTCCTTGTAGTTGCGGGAGCAGCACTTCTTCTAGCTGTACTTCTTGTAGAACTTGTATTTGAGGCAGCAGTAGAGGGAGTAGAAGAAGATGCAGGAGCTGCTTGCCTTTGTGATGCTTTTGCTTCAGCAGCTCTTCTATCTGCAAAATATTTCTGAGAATCAGCCTTGGCTTCAGCATTGGTATTGAATACTTTACCAGAATAGCTTTTATAAACTGTTCTCTTTCCTTGTTTTACAGGCTTTGCAGCTTCCGTTGTATTTGAAGGATTAAATGCTTTTGGTACCCTCTTATATTTATCATGAACAAAGTCATCAATCTCCCTGTCTACTTCTTCCTTAGAATATAAAGGCTTGCCATCTGCTCTATGCCATCCCATATTCTTAAATTTCTTAGTTCTGGGATGATAGGTAGAAGATGTACGAGTACCTTGTTCAGTAATGATATCATCTATTTCCAAGTCACTATATCCTAAACCTTCCAGTTTTCTTGCATATCTGGAATCGCTTTCAAAAGCTCCTTGGTCAGGAAGCCTTCTACCTCTATAGAACTTACCTCCAGTATCAAACAGATTTCCTCCAAGACCATATTTATTCAACTTGCCCCCACAAGCAGCCATCAGAGCCAAGTCATCAGATGCCATATCCATTTCCTCACTCTGTTGCTTTGCTTGTTCCTTCATCCTCTCAGCTTCTTGAATCTCCATAAGTTTTGAGAGAGACGCATTAAGTCCATTCATGCTAATTGGATCATTGGGCCTCTTTTCACTTTCCTCTGCAAGCTTCTTACTTACATCAGCAAAGCTAAGTCTATGTCTTTTTCCATGAGATTTTATCTCAGGCAATCCCAAATCCTTCAGCATGAAGTTAGGCACTTTAAGTCTTTTTGAGAACACATAATCATTGAATACAGTTTCTCCTTCCTCCACAAGATTGGGAATTCCCTGTTGGTCAAGTCCCATAGGCACACCTCCAAATGGATTCCTCTCATGTGTGTTTCCTGCATTTACCTGCAGAAGCCCATTAGTGAAGTCAGTACCATTAGTACCAAGCTCTCCACCAAAGGCATATTTACCTTCTCTAAACATATCTTGTCTCTGTCTGCTTCTTCTTAATAATGCCTTATTATACTGAGGATTTTTGATAGACCTTGAAACCAAGTTCCTTTCTGCCTCTTCCCAATCCTCATTCCTCAGAGCTGTCATCAGCTTTGAGTTCTTTCTGAAGTGTGCTCCTCCAGTACCAGTACCATAGGCAAGGTCTCTCAGAGCATCCCTTTGATAAGAAGTGAGTTTATCCCAATTAGGAACCTTCTTGGAGAGATCCCTGTCTATTCCCCTTAATACTGTAGTCAATCCTTGCTCTGCTTCTTCCTGAGTTATGGTATCTCCCATCTTCACAGGTCTGTTAGTTCCAGGATATACCATGTGGAATCCATACCCAATAGTAGGAGCTTTCTCTCCTTTCAGCCAATAGGCCTTGCTTCTGAATCCTTCCTGCCCTTTAATAAAGTTCTTGAGAGAAGAGTAGTTATCATCTCCTGCCACCTCCCTAGCTGTAGCTATGGCAGATGTCTTCCAATCATCTGAACTAGAATCTGAGGCAGCTGAAGAGGGAGTAAATAAAGCTGCATTCTGTGCTTCTTGCAGTGAAGCAATGCTTCTTCCTTGGTCTTCAAGCAAAGCCTGCAATCCTTGATTCTGAGTCTCTGCATTCATTAGTCTTGTCTGCAGATTATTAAACTCCTGCTCTCTTGCTTCTTGGGCAGCCTGTGCTTCAGCCTGAGCTTCTTCAGCATCTCTTTGCTGAATGTAATTCATAGCAGCAGCAACAGGGTCTTGCATGAAGTTATTTACAAATCCACCAGCATCAAACTTATTTGTAAAGGTAGTAGGCTGTTGCTGTGCTATAGCTTCAAGTCCCTTAGTAATAGCATTACTCCTATTGTTAATAGCATCTATATACTTATTCTGCTGCATAAGTCCAAGAGCACCACCAAAGGAATCTCCAAGAGGACCTCCATAGGCAGAGTAGTTGGCAAGAGCATCATTCATCTGGTCATCTACCAGGTTTTCTACATTATTACCAACACTCCTTCCAGCAAATTGTCTTGCGTTTCTCATCTTCTCCTCTAGCTCTGCCTGCTGTCTCTTGGCACTCTTATTCCATATGCCTCCTTTATAGATACCTGCTACAGAAGCAGTAGCTGCGGGGCCTTTAATATCATCAAGTGAGGTAGCATTACTGGTGAAACTGTTGAGTTCACTCATTGTCTTATTGGCTTCACCAAGTCTTTTGGCATCTACCTTAGAACCAAACAAAGCATTAACACCTCCACCTAGTACCTGAAGGCCACCACTGATAGCTGCTCCCCAAGGCCCTGGAATCACACTGGCTACCTTACCAATAGAGCCTAATGCATTTCCTACACCAGAAGAATATCCTCCGCCAATAAGATTGCCAATAGCTCCACCAACAGCAGAACCAATACCAGAGATGCCTCCCATAGCTCCTACAGCTCCTTTTAAAGCACCTCCAATACCTCCTCCACCTCCGCCTACTAATCCTCCTAAGGCTCCTGCAATACCTCCACCTCCAGAGCTTGCAGCTCCAGAAGCAGCAGAAGCAACACTACTGAAGTCAGGAGTTTTATTGCTCATGTTATTAATAAAAGAACCTAGTACATCTGCTCCAGCAGTGGTTGTTCCTCCTAAATCAAACAAATTCCTGTTTTCTCTATACATGAAAGCAGGTTGGTTTGCCCTATTTACTGTATATAGTGTATTTCTCTTCATACTATACTATTTTTCTGCAAATTTAATGTTATCAGCCCATCATTTAAAACCCGCAAATTTAATTCTAACCAAGAGTTATTATTTTAATAATAACAAGAAAAGGGAAGCAGTTGCCCGCTTCCCTCCCTCAAGTTTAGAATATATATAGTGCTAAGAAAAATAAGTTACCACCATATCATGCAGCTCAGTACGTTTTAATGTAGTGCCTGTTCCTGCAGCATTCTTCTGAAGTTTAATATACAGCCAAGGATTCCTCATCCTATCCAGAGGCTTTCTGATGTGTCTTGAAATACCAAGACTGGCATCAGTACTATAGGGGTAAGGCCATGTTTCTCCTTCTTCAGGTTCTCCAAGCTGACAGTTATTCCTAGGAATATCACATCTCCAGATTCTGAATTTTCTCTTTAGAGTTGCATCTCCATCTTCATTATGGTGCTGGAATCCTGCACTTCCATTCCTGTCTTCAAGATTAGCAAAACCATGCTGATACTCATTCCAAGTCTCAATATAGTCAACAGGAAGATTGAAGATGAATTTTCCAGTCTCTACAGGGTCTGTCTCTCCTTCTGGAATAACAGTCTCTAAAACACCGTCTCCATCCACACAAGCCCTGAATTCAAGGTTAGTGAATACTTTGTCAGTCATACCCTCAGTAGAACCATTGGAGATAAAGGTAAGTCCCCAAGGCTTATTATTTGGAACATAAACCTCATTGTTATTAACAGTCTGGTATGTACCAAAGAAGTCACAGTACTCTCCACTGAACATCTTAAACAGCTTGCCATCTTTCATGGTAAATACATTCTGGTCACAGCTCTCTATCAGTGAAGTGTCCCCATAGTCCATGAAAGAAGTAAACTGACTGAGAAGCTCAGAGAAGCAAAGGGCTGTATTCTCTTGTACTACATATAAGTCATGATTCACATCGTCATAGAAGAGTCTCTGGGTATCTTTACCATGCTCTCTGAACCAAGTAGTCATATTGCTTCCTGCGGCTACATCCCTGATACCATCTCCCACATGATGCAGATGTCCACTCACACTATCTATAAAGTAGATACCAGAAGTAGTTTCCTTTACCTGAAGCTTGGTATTACATCCGATACCATCACTGATATATCTGTAGCCATCTACCTTATAGGAGTTACTGATTTCAATAGGCACATCGTCAGAAGTAGGTATCTGTACCCTAGAATTAAACAGAATATTGCTGACTCCCTTCTTTTGGAAACAGAATATCTGGTCTTTCCAAGTATTCAGTGAGGTAATAGCTCCCTTTGAACCATCCATATCATAGGTACTTGCCAGAGTTACATTAGTCCAAAGGTCTATATCAGCATTAGTCTGCTTTTCCTTAGTCCATGTAATCTGATTAGGGAAGCTATTATTGTCATAATAGTCCTCTGGCAGAATCTTATAGTTAAAGAAATTATCCTGTTGAGAATAGACCTTATTAATAAGATTGAAGTTCTGGGGAGACATGTTCATATTATTGCTTTGCCCTCTATTCCTATCATATCTTCCATCAATGTTTACACGGGTTTCAAGCATGAAAGAACCAATCTCCACAATCTGATTAGGGTCTTCTCTTGTAAATGGGTAGGTTTTTAGGCAGTCATATCTCTGGAAATAGGTATCTCCATAGATATAATGAATATACTCAGTACCAGAAGTACTTGATGTTATAGCAGTTGGTTCTCCACAAGGAATCCAAGTATTTTCTTTAAGAGCATCATCAGAATTTCCGCCAAACATATTACTTGGAACTGTTCTTCTTATTTCTACAATAGGAAGATTGCCTGATTTTTGTGTATAGTCTGCTATTGTACTTGTACTATAAGCACCAAAAATAATATGTGGAGTAGATTTATACTTCATCCTCACAGGCTCTTTCTTCATTACTATATCTACATAATGGTCTCCATAATCTCCATTTTTAAGTTTCCATTCATTGTTCTCCCAATGGTAAACTCCTTCATTATCATTATTATCTGGATCTTTAGAAAAGGTCTTATAATAATAGGCAGAAGTAGCTGTAAATGGAGTGACAACATCTTTAGAGTCCAAATTGCTGCCAGAAAAAGCAAAATATACACCATCAGCATTATCTGGAATTATAGAAGTATCTATATTTCCTTGATAGATTTTATTCCCTATTTTTAAAATAGTTGGCTGGTCACTTGAAAATAGCTGAGGAGAAACTTGTGTTGACTCTACTGTAAAAGTAAAGTTGTCATAGTTATAATAATAATTAAAATTCGAATAATAATCTGAATTCTGAGAATAACTGGTGTACTCAGTATGCATATATCTTAAATTAGAAATTACTTTCTTCTTTAATTTAGCAGTCTGAGTTCCAAAATTTGCGGGTCTGGTGCAGTCATTATTTAAACTTCCTGACTTATGCCAAGGATATACAAACCATTTAAAAGGACTGTTACGTTCTTTAGACATGGCAATTTTATCTTCCCAATCATCTAGAATATAGTCATCGTAGAATAGGCCTGCTACAATTCCATAGGCTCCGCCCATATTAAAAGCTTTATGCACAAAACCACTTCCAGCATTACTTACAGTAGGAGTCTCTGTCTGTATATCAATATCTGAAAGAGTGTAATCTATACGAGCATCTCCTATATAATTACCACGCACATCAGTAAAATCCAAAGTTTGTAAACTATCATCAAACTCAACATCAGGAGAATGGAAAGTAAAGAAATTTGTATCTACTCTAAATTTGTTTCCATCAAGAAAATGCCCCTGTATTTCTATTTGTCTTATTCTAGAAGGAATCCATGCTTGTGTATCCTCAGAACCTGGAAAACCCTGACGTATGCTCTTTTCTGCATAAGGCAATGTATCATGAGAAGTAGGACGCACAGATCCAGTAGATGCATCTACAGAATTATTTTCAGAAGCATAATATGGCCTAAAAAACCACGATGATTGTGCATATAAATCCTTATCTGTATTTCTATGATTAGGAGTATACATCGTAGGATTAGCTACTCCCTGACAAACGCATAGTCTGTCTTGCATTTGTGGAAACACTACAACTGGTCTTACTCTTCTATATCCAGCAGCATAGGCAGCACCTGTAATATTACGTGGTAAATTTAATTCTATACAGGGTAAAACAACTGTGCTATAAGAAACAGATGGAAAACTTTTAATTTGATAATCTCCTACCCAAATAGGGTCACTCCATTTTCCAGTTTTATGCTGAAATTGTATCCCACATCTGTAATAGTCGCCAAATTTAAATCCTCCACAGGGAACTGTTTTATTGGTATTTACATAGCTAGTAATACCACCACTTGATGTTCTCTGTTTTTCACTACTTGTTGTTATAGTAAGCTGGTTGGCATAGTAGTAAGGAGCATCAGACACGTAAGTGCCTGTAATTTTTCTATCCCAAGCACTTAAATTGTTAGCTAATTGTCCTTGAATACTTTGACGGAGTGTTTCTAGGGAATTTCTTTCTATGGTAATTCCACCTAAAAATAAAGTACCATCTTTCTGTTCAATGGTTTCTGCTTTTACAACTTCTCCTCCTTTATATAACAACTCTGTGGGGTCAACAGTATCCCCACTATAACCATTGTCGATATAAGAAACAGAAGTTCCATTACCAAGGCTTGTTAAATCAATATCTTGAATCCTTTTACAAATAGGAGTACCGTTTAAACTAGTTCTTTGAATGGAGTAAATTCTTAGATAGTCAAAATTCTTATCTACAGAATTTACAGTAATCCTAAAAGCATTCTCAACTTTATCTTCAGGACTTGCTCCTCTTTCTTTATAGGAAGTGTATAAAAGAGGAGTAGTATAGAAGATATTAGATTCCTGTCCATACTTATTATAGTAAGTAAAAGCATATTGAATAACACCAGGAGCAAACATACCAGTAGCTCCAAGCATCTTCTGTACAGTAACTGTTTCATTTAATTGCAGTTCTGGTACAAAATCAAGACTGGTGTATACGCTGTAATTGTAATTTTGATTTGTAGGATACTTTCCAATGCTGCAAATATTAATTACTCTTGGCTGATTATAATTGTCAGTCCAGTATACTTTTTGTACTGTGCTACTCTCAAAAGAACCTACAACATCAAGAGGATGATCTAATTGAAAATTTAGCTTGCCTTTAAATAAAGTAACTTTTGTAAGAGAAGAAACACTTAAGTCAATTCTATATATATAATCTGCATAAGGAGTACTAGTCTTATCAGCACTAAATACTACTAAATAGTTATTTAATAGGCAGTGTCCAAGATAAGTACCTTGAATAGTTACTTTAGTATCTTCAGTACCTTTCTCATTGGTAATAGAAAGCAAGGTATCTTTTCCCTCCCTAGCTGTCAGCCTGATATTCCTGGCATCATATAGAAAGGTTACAGGATGCTTGGATACACTGACATCCCTCTGTAAACCAGCAAATGTATGATTCTCAAATTTCTTAGCCATAGTTTCTTCTTATTAAGTTGGTGTGTTAACTGTAAGATTCCTGCCTTCTGCATCTCTAGCAGCTTGTAGCCACGCTTGAATCCTATTATTAACAGTCTCTTCAATTTTATCCCAAATCATTGCAGCAGTAATTTCTGCCCAAACAGCAGTAGTCAATGCTCCTATATTCGCATAGCTATTAAGGTACCCAAGCATTGCTTCTTTTACAGCAGCCTTTCCTGAATACCCTACAGCTCCAGAACTATTAAATGTAAGAAAATCATTAATATTGGCTGCAGTTATAGAAGCTGCCAAGGAATCCCTATTAGGGAATCCTCCACCACTAATGTAAATAGGATGACTGGAATCTCTACCAAGGCCACTGCTTCCAATATTGGCAGTCCTTGTGCTTCCCATATTATTAATGGCTGTTACAAGAGTAGATAAGTCCACATTTACTGTAGCACTTCCTCCAGAAACACTGATATTATTAATAGCAGTAATCAAATCATCCAGCCCTACAGTAACTTTAGAACTTGGCTCTGTCCCTGTAGGAGTATGCTTTACATACTCTTCCATTAATTTATTCAGCTCAGGAACAGTAATTCTCTCTGCT
>Ga0326512_10000845_pt1 | contig 25749 bp, 21 predicted proteins | sample 1_2617_0518_D_FD_203652 | JGI IMG/M metagenome (GOLD analysis project Ga0326512, IMG submission 203652) | Bovine rumen microbial communities from UC Davis, California, United States - 1_2617_0518 | ecosystem: Host-associated > Mammals > Digestive system > Stomach > Rumen | place: USA...
TTCGGCAGGAAGGAGCGTAAGCTGGTTTCGATTCTAGCATCAGAGGCTTCTGTGGCATTCTCTATGAATACCGGCCATGCTGCAGTATTCGACAATCGCTTGGTACCGCTGCCCAACGCTGATAATGTGATAGACTATTTCAGATGGCGACAGGAAGATGCTCACCGTAATTCTCTGAATTCACACTGTTATTGGACTTTGCGAAAAGCAGGTCTCTCAGCAGATGACGCTCAGAAGCGCATGTCGGGTATCTCGAACAGTGAGAAGAACGAGATCCTGTTTGAACATGGCATCAATTACAACGACCTCCCGTTGTGGCAGAAACGGGGTGTTGGTATGTACTATCGTCATGAGCAACGTCAAGGATTCAATCCTGTAACAAATGAGACAACTACCTACACCCGCCGCTCACTACATTTGGATTTGGAACTACCCATTGGCCAAGATTATTCAAGACTTATTGCCACGATATTAGAAGAATCAAATAAGGAGGATGAGAAATGACAAATTTTGATATCATCAGGAACGATGGACGACTGCTGTATGAGTACATTCGTGGCAGTCATCTTTACGGGCTCAACAATGAGGATTCTGATGTTGACACAAGCGGTGTGTTCGTCTGTACTAGAGACGAACTCTTCGGTTGTTTCGGTTATAAGCCACAGGTGACAGACGCGCGACATGATAACACATGGTTCGAGATTGGCGAGTTGATAAGGCTGCTGCTGAAATCGAACCCTACAGTCATGGAGAGCCTTTTTGTGCCGAAGGACAAGGTGCTGGGACCAATTCATCCTCTGATGCAGATGGTCATCGACAACAGGGAGCAGTTTATCAGCAAACAATGTTTCAATCCTTTCTTTGGCTATGCCAAGTCACAGATTGAGAAGGCTCGCGGGCTGAACAAGAAGATTGTGAACCCCATTACGGAACGACTGACACCATACGATTTCATCTATACATTCAAGGGCCAGGGTAGCACGAAGTTCCGCGACTGGTTGGCGAACCGAGGACTCCATCAGGAATACTGTGGATTGGTTAACGTGCCAAACATGCATGATATCTATGGTGTATACTATGACTTTGGAGCCCATATTGCAGCATTTCCGGATTGGAAAAATGATTCATTATTTCTCACGTACGCGTGTGAATATAATAAGGATAAAGACATCGAGGAAACAAAAAGCAGATTGAGAGGAATAGATTCTATCGGTTATCGGGGAGTCATCAATGTGGATGCCGACGGCAACGAGTTACGCCTCTCTTCCATCGATGACAAGAACACTCGTCCCATCTGCTTTATCTCTTACAATCAGAGCGGCTACTCTTCACACTGCCGACTCTATGCTGAGTATCAGACATGGGCGAAAGAGCGTAATCCAAAGCGCTATGAGTCGAACCTTGATAAGAACTACGACTCGAAGAATATGATGCACTGTTTCCGATTGATGCACATGGCGGGCGAGATTGCAGAGGGAAAGGGAATGATTCTGCAAAGGACTTGGGACAGACAGTTCCTGATGGACGTACGCAACCATAAGTTTGAGTATGAGGAAATCATCGAACGGCTGGAGGAAGAGAAGGAACGTATGAACCAGCTGATGGAACAATCTACCATTCGCGAACAGATTGATACTGATTTAGTGAACCAGTTGATGATTGACATCAGAAAGAAGCAGTTTGAAATGTAAATATCAATGTTATGCCAGTAAACAAGAACGCCCTAATCCGTTACAAGACGATTGATAATTGTCTGCGGAATCCCTACCGTCGTTGGACGGTAGAAGATTTAGTGGATGCATGTTCAGATGCATTGTATGACTTTGAAGGAATACGGCGGGGCGTTTCGCTCCGTACCGTTCAAGGCGACTTGCAAATGATGAGGAGTGATAAACTTGGATATAATGCACCCATCGAAGTCTACGACCACAAGTATTACAGGTACTCTGACCGCAACTATTCCATCATGAACCTTCCGTTGTCGCATAATGATATCGAAACAATGACGGAGGCGGTAAACCTGCTACGTCAATTTGAGGACTTCGACCACTTCAGCGAGATGTCAGATGTTGTAAGCCGATTGCAGGATAATCTGGCGGTAGCTCGTGGCAAGAAAAAAATCGTAGATTTTGAGCGCAACAGTAACCTGAAAGGATTGCGCTATTTAAACCCTCTCTACAACCATATAGCACGAAGAGAGACCATCAAGGTTGAATACCAATCATTCTCAGCACGACGTCCATTTGCATATACGGTCTTTCCCCATTTGCTGAAAGAATACCGAAACCGTTGGTTCCTATTCTGCACAAGCACAAAAGGAATACTGTACAATTTCGCTCTCGACCGCATCCTTGCCATACAAACGGAACCGGGCGTGCCATATAAAGACAACCCAGATTTCGACCCTGGTACTTATTTCGATGACTTGATTGGTGTGACAAAATGGGGTAATCCCACAGAGATTACTTTCTGGGCAAGTAGAGAACAGGCTCTTTATATTGCAACAAAACCCATTCATCCGTCTCAACAAATCGTCCAAGACAAAACAAAGGACGGCAGCAAAACGTTCTCTGTCAAAGTGGAACCAAATTGGGAGTTCTTCTCAGTGATGCTTGGTTTTGGGCCAGGAGTTCGAATTCTTTCCCCCAATTCTGTTATTCGGGAAATGAAACGAAAAATCAAGAAGGCAGCAGAACTATATGCTGATCCGCTTCCAGAATCCACAGATACGAAAAGTGAGGAAGAATAGAGTGTGAACACCCTTTATTAGGCTCAAATCTTCGGAAAAACTAACTATTTCTGAAGATTTTTTTGATTACGCAAAAAGACTGCATTAGGCGGGTTTACCTTTGCACCCGAAAACGATTTGGAGGTTTGGCAGAGTTGGTCGATTGCACCGGTCTTGAAAACCAGCGGACGGAAACGTCTCAGGGGTTCGAATCCCTTAGCCTCCGCATGACATTGGGGTGTTCTCCAGCGGCAACGAGAGCAGACTGTAAATCTGCCGTCTTTCGGCTTCGTAGGTTCGAGTCCTACCACCCCAACGACATGGAGTTTGTAGCTCAGTTGGCAGAGCGCCTGTTTGTGGCACAGGTGGTCGCAGGTTCGAAACCTGTCAAACTCCCCAAGCGCTTCATTAGCTCAGTTGGTAGAGCAGCTCACTTTTAATGAGCAGGTCGTTGGTTCGAGTCCAACATGTGGCACAAACACGCTTCAATAGCTCAGTTAGCAGAGCAGTTCACTTGTAATGAGCAGGTCGTTGGTTCGATCCCGACTTGAAGCTCAAATGACATACTTCAGTAGCTCAGCTGGATCAGAGCGTCTCGCTACGAACGAGGAGGTCGTGGGTTCGAATCCTACCTGAAGTACATGCATGTGAGGATGCCCGAGTGGTCTAAGGGGACGGTCTGCAAAACCGTATTTCGTCGGTTCAAATCCGACTCCTCACTCAATTATAAAAGGCTCCAAGTCCCATCTGTAGGAACTGGAGCCTTCTCGTTTATACAAAGCTCAGAATTGCTGTCAAGCGGTTCTTTACCTTTTTAAGCACCTTATATATCTCACCGTTCTGAGGTAGGTTCTCATTCTTTCCCAGCAGATCTACAGCCTTCTTTAACAGCAGGAAATCATCCTCGCTGAGTGGCATATCGGTGATTGAGTACTGAGGGTCAGCGTAGCGGTAGTAACGCTGATCGTACACTTCAATAGGGGCGTTGTAGCCCAACTTGTCAGAGCGCATCATCTGAATATCGCCCTGTACTGTTCTGAGAGAGATCCCCTTTCTTATACCCTCCATATCGTATAGAGCATCAGAGCAGGCATCAACCAGGTCCTCTATCGTCCATCTTCTGTACCTGTTCCTCAGGCATCTGTCTATAGTCTTGTAGCGAATTAACGCATTCTTGTTTGCAGGCATTGTTGTATATAAAATCTTGTTTGTTCATAATTCTTGTTCCTTATCCTTTTGTTGATATACTCTTTCGATAACATGTTGACCGTTTATGCGCAACGGCAAATAATGGATTGATCATTACTCTCACGCCCGGATTGAGCGGAGTCAACACTACAGGTCTGATTTCCTTTTTCATTTTACATTCAAATTTTGTGCGCTATCGAGCGCGGTTAGTAATTATTGTTATTCTGCCCAAAAGCTAAGGATGGAGAAGATGAGTAATGGGCGTCAACAAAAAAGTTGGAAAGCTTCGTTACCGATTACTTTCCAACTTCCTGTTGTTATTTTGACTGCTTAGCGTCAGTAGCATCTATGACGCATTTCGCAAATCCGATATTCTTGTATGTTGGAAAGTACACACGTAATAGCTACGTGTCTGGCGCTTTGACAGATGAACATAACATCCCCGTCCAAAGTTCATCAAGCTTTGGCATAATGGTTTCAACGATATGTTCATTCTTTGTCTCAGCATTGTTTTTTTCTTGATAACGGCTGCAAATTTATATAAAATTCTTGAATTAGCAATGGTTTTCCATTAAAAAAAACTATTGCAAGCCTTGCAGTTGTTAAACCCCAAAGATTAATCTAATAATTTGGTGTAATCTCGAGTATATTTAGTATCTTTGTATCTGTCTTTCTCTTTTATGCTAGTTTAGTTACATTATAGACTCTGAAAGAGGTCAAAATTGGTAAAATTGACATTTTTTTGAAGCTACAATTATTTTTTTTCTAGTTTTAGAATAGTATTAAAAAAGAATTTGCTAAATTTGTACCCAATATATAATAAATTGTATGGAAACTAAAGATCTAAATAGATTAAAGGTTGTGCTTGCAGAAAAGAAGCGCACAAATAAGTGGCTTGCTGAACAACTCGGCAAAGACCCTGCAACAATCTCTAAATGGTGTACAAATAATGCTCAACCTAATTTGGAGAACTTGATAGATATTGCCAGATGTCTAGAAGTAAATGTAAACGAATTACTCCGGATGTAAATACCGCACATGGATATTAGTGAAAATATAAATGAAATAGATCAAATGATACATATGTTAATTTAGAATAATACGATGTCATTTGGAATAGATATATTAGAAGATGAGATAAAGTCGTGGGGACATGGGATTCTTGAGAATCTCCTATGTGACCGAACTACTAGTGAAAACATCATTTGGGCAACCGATGATTATTCTTCACGTGGAGATGGTTATTCTTTTCAAGACTGCATTACCCCTGACAAGATTTGTGGAGACAACAAACATGTTATACAGCCTCGCATATCGAAATCAATAGAAGAACAAAAGAGACGCATAATTGATAAAGCAGAAGTCTTTACACCTTCTTGGATATGCAATTCTCAAAATAATCTTATCGATAAGGCATGGTTCCAAACAGATCGAGATGTTTTTAACCATGAAGTTATAATTGATGGCATTCACACCTGGGAGCCTACAGAAGAGCTTCCACCATATCCACAAGGGAAGAATTGGAAAAAATATGTGGCAGAGAATTGTCTGGAAATGGCATGTGGAGAAGCGCCCTATCTTTGTAGCCGCTACGATGCTACAACAGGTGATTTGATACCTGTCAATAGACGCATAGGCCTGCTAGACCGAAAACTTTTACTTGTTAATGCCAATACACCAGACATAACTTCTGACATGAACGCCCAACAGCGTAAATATACTCATAAAATCTGGCGGCGAGCTGCATATAGGGCTCTGCAATCTACTTATGGCTTCGAGTGGCAAGGCGACAATTTGTTACTTGCAAGAGAATCTCTATTGATTACTTTCATAGAATATTATCAGGCAAAATGGAACACGAAGAAACTGCCGGACAAGGAATGTCTGCGAAAAGTTGCCGAGATTATTTCATGGAACATCTGGCAAATGGATGGTTTGAAATATGGCATTCCAGGTCACACCCCGCTCGAAGACCTCAAATATGTAAATCCAAATCCTTTTGCTTCTGCCAAAGAACGTTTCTGCCGAATAAAGGAATGGTCTGGACAGGAGCCCCTAATAGGAAAAGAAGTCATTTTTGCGACAATTTTGAATACAAACAATAAACAATAAAACCTATGGCAATCTCAATTCAGACAACTCAATATACACTTATCTATGTATATGAAATAGATGACGAAAAGCATCGTGGTGCTCTGAAAATAGGAAAGGCTTCTGTTGATGCCTATGATGTAGCAGAGCTAACTCCCAATTGCGATGCACTAAATAAAGCAGCTATCGAGCGAATTAAAGCAGAGACTGTTACTGCTGGCATAGACTTCAAGCTCTTATATACAGAAGTTGCTTATTATGAGGATAGCAAAGGGAATCGTTGCAGATTTGATGACTATTCTGTTCGTGACGTACTGAAGCATAGTGGCTACCAAAAGAGAGAATTCAAATTAGAACATGGAGATCCCCAAGAATGGTACGAAGTGAATCTTGAAACTGCAATCAATGCAATTGTAGCTGTAAAAAATGAGCAGGAAGTCATCGATGGCCCTCCTATTGTAGAAAAGCCCAAGAAAGATATTGATTTCAGAGACGAGCAAAAGCAAGCAATTATTGATACAATTGCACATTTTAAGATTGGTCATAAATACCTTTGGAATGCCAAAATGCGTTTTGGCAAAACACTTTGTGCTCTTGAATTCATTCGCCAACAGAATTATGGCCGAGTATTGATTCTTACACATCGCCCTGTCGTCCGTAGTGGCTGGTTTGAAGATTATCATAAACTCCCATTCAAAAATTGGCAATATGGTTCCAAAAAGGGAGATAAATTTGCCTCCTGTAATGAGGATGATTCTAAAGGTAAGGACTTTCAAACGCTTGAGAAGGATTATACAGATAAGGACAAGTTGACCCACTATGTTTATTTTGCGTCAATGCAGGACCTTCGTGGCTCAAAAAAAGTATCAGACAAAGGCATCAATAAAAACGACGATGTATTTAAGACGGAATGGGACTTGATTATTTTAGACGAAGCACATGAAGGAACAGAAACTGCTCTTGGCAAAAATGTTGTTAAGGGGTTGTGTGAGAACCGCAATCCATATTTGCTCTATCTATCAGGCACTCCGTTCAACATTCTCTATCATTTCAACAAAGAGGAGATATTTACTTGGGATTATGTAATGGAACAGGAGGCCAAGGAGAATTGGCCAATTAACCATCCCAATGAACCTAATCCATATGAAGGCTTAGCAAAGCTCAATATTTGCACATATTATATTGGTGATGTATTTGAGACAAGTGACTACCTTCGTACGGAGGACGATTTCTTTAATTTCTCAGAGTTTTTCCGAGTTTGGACTGATAACGAGAAAACTGATGGTGGACCTATGCCTACACCAGATTCAAAAGGGAAATTTGTACATGAAGAACATGTAGTTAAATTTCTCGACATGTTATGTGAAGAAGGAACAGACAGCAGATACCCATACAGTACAGAACAGTTTCGACAGGCTCTGAGTCATACACTTTGGATGCTACCTGGCGTTGATTCAGCGCTGGCTCTTGAAAACCTTATTAAAGGACATCGTCTGTGTAAAGAACTTGGGTTTAAGACCATTAATGTAGCTGGTGAAGGAAGTAAAATTGAGGGATTGGACGAAGATGACTTTAAAAAGATTGAAAAAATAGGCAATGATGCTCTCAAAAAAGTCCAGGCCGCCATTAAATTGCTTCCTCGTACTATCACATTATCTTGTGGCCGTTTGACTACTGGCGTTTCTGTGCCCGAATGGACTGGTGTATTTATGCTTCGCGGAGGTTACAATGTAGATGCGGGTAGCTATATGCAAACTATTTTCCGCGGTCAGACACCTTTTAAGAACGGAGCTATAAAGACCAACTGCTATGCATTCGACTTCGCTCCAGACCGTACTCTTACTGTTGTTGATGAATATATTGACAAACAGCCCGAGCCAATAGGTTGTCATCGATCCAAGGGAGAGAAGGTAGCTAAGATGCTACGTTTATGTCCAGTTATTGCAATGAGAGGTAGCCAGGAAGTAGAGTACGAAGCACGTGACTTTATAAGCGAGGTTAATAAGGCCTACAGGGATCACGTGTTGCGAAATGGTTTTAAGGGTAAAATGCTACACAAGAGTTTTGCTGACTTCACAGAGGCCGATCATGCACTACTAGCTGAGATAGGCAAGATATTTGCAGGCAACAAGGTTAATACCACATCCGATGGAAAAATAAGGATGAGTGCTACTGGACTGACTGGCGATGAGAGTGGCAAGAAACAAAGAAACAATAAAAAGAAAGCTGCATCCACACCAAAGCCCAAAACCAAGGCAAAAGAAGAGGAAGATCGTCGCAAAAAATCACAGAATGTGCTCGACCAAATATTTGTTCGTTTGCCTCTTCTTTTGTTTGGCGCAGTTGAAGATACTAGCCACTTAAGCATTGATGAGTTGTTGAAAGAAGATGTCATTGATCAACCTTCGTGGGATGAATTCATGCCATTGGGATTTACAAAACCAATGCTTTTGCAGATTAAGCACCTTGTGAAAGAGGATCTACTCATATCATGCACAGCAGAGATTATCAAGATTGCGAAAGAGGCTGACTTGTTGCCTGTAGAACAGCGTGTTGTAGAAATAGCAAGAATGCTTTCTACATTCCATTATCCAGACCATGAGACTGTGCTGACTCCATGGAGAGTTGTCAATATGCACATGGGGGATACCATTGGAGGTTTTAACTTTTATGATGAGTCATACAAGAATCTAATTCCCAATCCCCGTTGGGTAGATCATCAAAACATTACGTGTCGTGTGTTTAATAACGACACACGTATCCTTGAAATTAATTCTAAATCGGGTGTTTATCCTCTCTATCTCACTTATACTCTTTGGCGGAAAAAGTGCGATTTGGAACACCCAGTTTCACAGGAAGAAGAACATATTCTATGGGACAATATACTGCAAGACAATATTTTTGTACTTTGTAAAACAGCAATGGCTATGAAAATAACAAAACGTGTCCTAATTGGGTATCGTATTGTAGAAATCCATTGTCTGGTATATCCAAATCTTGTAGACATTCTCACATCAAAGGAAACAGTAAAAAATAAAAAGAAAAAAGAGGAACTAGTAAAAAAATTGAAGTCAACAAAATATTGGAACATTAATAACGGAGAAAAAGATATGAAATTTAATGCTATTGTAAGTAACCCACCTTATCAGATTGCAAATAAACATGATAATCAGAATAGACAAGCACCCCTATATCACAAATTTGTTAATCTAGCGAAAGAGATGCCATCTCAATACATCTCAATGATAACTCCTGCTCGCTGGTATTTCAAAAACATTCTATTAGGGAATTTCTCTCAGGAATTCGTTTCTGATAGGAGAATTTCATATTTGCATGATTTTACAGATGCGTCTCAAATATTCCCATCTGTTGAAATAAAAAGTGGTGTTAGTTATTTCTTATGGGATTCAGATTATAATGGAATTTGCCATATTGTTGAGAATTCATTAGGGGGTGAAATCATTTCTGAAAGGTTTTTAAAATCTGAGTTTGATGATGGGTTTATTAGGTATAGTAGAGCTCTTCCAATAATCAAGAAGATAAAAGATTGTAAAGAAGAGTCATTCTCAACAATTGTATCCCCTCAAAATCCTTTCGGTTTTAATACTAAAGTTAAAGGGTCTGATAAGAAGACAAATAATTCTGTCATTATTATTTCAAAAGGCAGAACCGATTTGCAAGAAAGATATATTGACAGAACCTGTGTGGGCCTTCATTCGGAATGGATTGACCAAATTAAAATCCTAACACCCAAAGCAGCAGAAGATGGGGTTTTGCCAGGAAAAGTAATTTCTAAACTTCACGTAGTTGGGACTGGAAAATGTTGTAATGGAACATATATTCTTATTGGCCCATTTGCCAATGATACAAAAAAATGCAATAACGTCTTGAAATATATTAGTACACGTTTCTTTAGATTCTTAGTAGGTGTAAAAAAACCAACACAAGATATAAAAGACCAGACATTTTCATTAGTTCCTATGCAGAACTTTGATTCAAACGACGAAATTGATTGGACAAAAGATATTGACAATATTGACAAACAGCTATTTGACAAATATGGTATTGAAGAAACTGAACGAATATTTATTAATAGACTTATAAAAACATTTGAGTAAACAAAACTGAGTATATTCTTATGTTTATTTCAAAAATCATATAAACGACATATATCAATTCACTATGGCAGTTGAATCGCACGATAAGAAACTAAGCGAGCTCCTGACTTGGGTCGGTCAGGGAAAAGCACAGCTCCCAGAATTCCAGCGCAGCTGGGTTTGGGATGATACAAAGATATGCAAGCTCATAGAGAGTATTACGTCTGGTTTCCCAATGGGAGCCGCAATGTTTTTAGAAGGGCATGGTGATTCCGTTCGCTTCAAGTGCCGCTATTTTACTGGCGTAAAATGCACCGAGAGTGTCTCTCCAGACTGGCTGGTGCTGGATGGTCAGCAACGCCTTACGACACTATATCAAGTGTTCATGTGCAAAAAGGCCGTGGAAACTCGTTTAGATACCAGTCGAGATAAAACCATTTTCCGTTACTACTACCTTGACATTAAGAAATGTCTTGACCCTGATGTTGACAGATTAGAAGCTATCTTGTCTATCTCTGATAAGAAGCAGGTGCTCTCAGACATCGGTCGTACAGTTGTGCTTGATCTGTCAACTCAAGAAAATGAATTTGAGCATCTGATGTTCCCTCTGAACCTGGTTTTCTCTCCTAATGATATTGATGATTGGCGCTTTGGAATGGAAGAGCATTTCCAAAATGACTCCGAGCACCGCCTTTTGTTCAGAGATTTCTCCCAGAAAATATTGCGTCCCATTCAGGACTACCAAATGCCTGTTATACAGTTGACAAAAGATACACCCAAAGAAGCAGTCTGCCAGATATTTGAGAATGTCAATACTGGTGGTGTGCCTTTGACAGTATTTGAGCTTGTTACGGCCACGTTTGCGGCAGACGAATATGACCTGAGAGCAGATTGGAATGACATTAGAAAGCAGTTCGCTGATAAGAAGTTGGCTGTTCTTAAAGACATTACAGGAGCAAATTACTTGGCGGCGATGACATTGCTTGTTTCATACAAAAAGAGTCTTGTTAATAATGGAGCAGTCACGTGTAAGAAACGTGATATATTGCGCCTCGAACTTTCGGATTACAAGGCAAATCATGATGCTTTGATTTCAGGTTTTGAGTTAGCAGCAGCCTTCCTTTCCCAACAAGGCATATACAGCGAGCGTGACCTTCCTTATTCGTCACAGTTGGTTCCACTGGCAGCTATCTTCGCTTTTGATAGCGAGTTGAAAGAGAAGCGTCCTCTTATGCTCAGTCAAAACCTTGACCTTTTGGCCAAATGGTATTGGTGTGGTGTGTTTGGCGAACTTTATGGCGGTGCTAATGAAGCCCGATTTGCTCTTGATATAGCCAACATATTTGATTGGATAAAGAGTGGAACTCAGCCAGACACTGTTACACGTTCCAACTTCCAACCAACACGTCTTTTATCTATGCAGACGCGTAATAGTGCTGCATACAAGGGTGTGATGGCGATGATTATGCAAGATTCTCCGCTTGACTTCATGAGTGGAAATAAGATGGATATTGCTTCTTATCTGGATGAAGACACGGATATTCACCACATTTTCCCGCAAGCCTATTGCGAAGGAGCCAAGCTACCGATACGAAAGTGGAATTCGGTTGTCAATAAGACTCCTATCTATGCCTCTACAAATCGATCTATCGGTGGTCGCGCTCCTAGTGAATACATCAAGACCATGAAGAACAAAGGTTTGTCGGATGAGCAGGTTGTAAACACAATCTCTTCTCACAAGATTAACTATGCTCTTCTTGCGTCAGATGACTTTGATGCATACTTTGTTGACCGTGCTATAAAGTTGCTTAATCGCATAGAAAAAGCAACAGGCAAGTCTATAGCCGGACGTGATAGTGAAGAAACTATTCGTGAATTTGGTGTTGCTCTGACAAAGGCTTCTGAGAGTTAAATATCGACCTATGGCAAAGAAGAAACAGACATATGCTTATTTTGGTGAATACCTTTTGGAGACTTATGACAACCTAAAGTTGCTGCAGTCTACACTGAAGGTTGGCAAATCAAGATATAACCATATTTACCCTAAGATTTCTTTTCTAATTATGATTAACAATTAATCCTTTATATTTATAATAATGAAAACTGATAAAGAAAAAGCAGCAATAAATTTCATAATTGACGGAATTATGGCCAAGCGATGTAAAGATATCCTTCCTAATCTTAGAAAGGATTTAGACATTTGTGAAGTTCAAGAGACTGTCAGCTCTGAAGAAGAGGCAAAAAAAGTATTGATGGGGTTGCCAATACAAGAAAGGAAACTATTCCTTTTTGAAGCTCTCGAGGCTTGTAATCATTTTAGCAACGGATATCTCTTACATCATGCATTACTCCCTGTTGTTGTAGGAATGAGAGCTCTACAAGACGATTCTGACAGACTGCTAACTAATCGCCTAATTAAAGTAGAAGACATGTTTTTTGATCAGAATTTAATATCTGCCATAATTATGGATGAAATCTATGAAGAAAAAACTTTGGCCATATTTCTTATCATTGGCGAAGAATATAACAATCTTATAAATGTAGTGAAAAATTCTGATATTAGCAAATTGGTTGAATATTCTTATATACGTTTCGAGATATCATTAGATAATGGAGAAGTAATTATTACTTTTACCTACAAGGCTTTAGAATTTCTGTTTTATGGAATAACGCAAACTTTATTTGGTACTATTCTTAATTCTTTACGATTGTCTAAATATGATGGAAATCTAGGACAACTATTTAAAGTTTCTTTCAGAAACTATTATGATTCGATTAGAGGTGGTACATTATTAGAAGCAAAATATACTCCTCTGAGTTAGTTTATGAGAAGACAGCTAACGCATAAATACCAAAAGAAATATTTACCAACATATTCATAATGGAATAATGAGAGGAATAGCGTAGATGGAATTATACTCTGATATAATGAATATAGCCCTAAATAACTTTTATTTTTTATATAAGCAAAAAAGATATGGCAACATGGTCAAAAGAGGATTTACCTAGAGAGAATGGAGAGATCGTTTCAATGCAAGTGCCAGAAATAATCTCAGCGAGCAGGAGTACTGACATTCCTGCCTTCTATGCTGATTGGTTTTTCCACAGATTGAAAGTTGGCTATTCAGCCTGGACAAACCCATTCAATGGTGTTAAATCCTATGTTTCTTACAAGAACACTCGCTTCATAGTATTTTGGTCTAAGAATCCAAATCCGATAATTCCTCATCTTGATTATCTAAAAAAAAGAAATATTGGTTCTTACATTCAATATACTCTAAATGATTATAAAGATGAGAAGCTGGAATTGGGGGTTCCCCCACTGAACGAGCGCATCGATACATTCAAAAAGTTAGTAGACACTTTAGGCGAAGGACATGTTATATGGCGTTTCGATCCGCTTATTCTAACCAAAGACATAGACATTGATTCTTTACTATCTAAAATTGAGCATATTGGTGATCAGTTAAAAGGTTATACGGAGAAAATGGTATTCAGCTTTGCAGACATTCTAAGTTATAAGAAAGTAAAAGGAAATCTTGAGAAGAATCACATAGTCTACGTAGATTGGACTGAACCGCAGATGCAGGAATTTGCGAAGAAATTATCTGAATTAAATAAAAAATGGGGATATACTTTGGCCACCTGCGGTGAAAAAATAGACTTAAAAGAATTTGGTATTGCTCATAATCATTGTATAGACTATGATCTTATTGTCAGATTTGCCCATGAGGATGCGACATTGATGAAATTCATCGGTGCAACTATCAAAAAGAGAAAATACAATTTGTTTAATGAGCCGGAGCCAATACCGGCCAGTGCAATACTGCTGTCCGACGATCGTTATGTGATAAAAGACGGAGGACAAAGAGACTTCTGTGGATGCATGCGTAGTAAAGACATTGGAGAGTACAACACATGTATCCACCTTTGCGAATATTGTTATGCCAATACGAATAAAGCAACAGCTATTGCAAATCACAAACAGCACAAGTTGAATCCTTATAATGAAAGCATCACATGATTGACATTGTAAAAATAGTCCAACAATGCTATGACCGACTACCCAATAATTTGAAGAATTGTCCTTGGGCAGCTACAGATCATGGGCGACTTGTTCTCCAAACAGAGGAACAATTGGATGCATATTTGGCAGCCTATGGAGAAATGCATATTGTAAAGTGTAAGGCAGCTCTACAAAATTTTCCATGCACGAAACCAGAAGATGATATCAATAGACACAACTTTGAAATCTTCGATTGGGGATGTGGTCAAGGAATAGCGACTTTGACTTTATTGGATTTTCTTAGAGAAAGGGGGCTTTTAGGTAGACTCAATAGAATAACACTTATTGAGCCGTCAAAGATTGCACTCACAAGAGCACAGAGATGGGTACAACAAAGTGCGGGTCCAGGCATTCAAGTAAAGGCAGTTAATTGTCCTATACCACAAGACGACGCCACCCAGATTGAGGGTATAAGTTGTAAGTCCTATATGAGTATAAATCTGTTCTCAAATATATTGGACATTCAAAGTATTAGTTTATCATGGCTGGCTCATAAGGCATCAAAATTGGCACATGTCAATTATATGATATGTGTCGGTCCAAAATTCTCGGAGAACACTCGTATCAAGGACTTCTGTGGATATTTTAACCCGACATCGTATTTCTCTGATATTGAATCGTATCGTTATGCTTATACATCCGATACTCATCATCCCTTCAGTTGCGAAACAAAATGTTTTATCCATCAGCAGGACGAAACGCTTAATAATGATTATGTTGAATGTGCTTCACTGCAAAAACAGACAGATGATTACGATTATGCCATAGAATGTTTAAGCAGTGTTGTTGATGACAAGACTATAAAATTCTATCATAAGATTAGAAACGAATGTAGCAGCACTTACACAGTTTTTCTTAGACCGACTATTGGAGTTGACACCCCTGATGCTGTTTTAACGAACATTAGTCATGGTATCATTATCGTCAATGTTTGTCAAGATCTCTCAAACTTGGAAGCTGATTTTAAGCGTGTAGAAAATATTAAAAGTTATCTTTTTAACACTCATCTTAAGACAATCAAAATAGATTCAGTCATAAACAAAGGTGTTTATGGATGTGTAAAAACTGCACTATATTTCCCAAATTCTTCCCCAGAAGAAGTAAGTAATGAAGTAGAGAAAGTCAATGAATCTTTAAGGGGAAAAACGAAAGGGAATACAGAAGGCAAAGACTTTTTTGAATATCTAATAAAGCTGTATTACCAAGATGATTACAATGAGAAAATAAACAAAATCTATACACGGAGCTTTAGGTATGCTTACTATGAAGAGATTGTCAAATTAATAGTTGGACATTGGCATTCGTACAAAGATGGAGACACGAATTTCCACTTAACTAGCAAACAGAAAGAAATAGTAAGAAATGATAATAGTCGGCTCCGTGTAAAAGGCGTCGCTGGATGCGGAAAAACACAGGTCGTAGCAAACAGAGCTGTAGAACGACATCTTAAAACAGGAAATACAGTTCTTATACTAACATTCAATATCTCTTTGATTCAATATGTATTGATGAGAATTTGCCAGGTTCCAGCAGATTTCTCTACTGCGATGTTTGAAATTACAAACTATCATCAATTCTTTTTGTCAATGGCTAATAGGTATTCATATAAGACTCTATCTTTGGCAGATTTTGATGATCCTAATTTCTTTGAACCATATAAAAGCAAAACAAAGAAATACAAAACAATTATTATAGATGAGGTTCAAGATTTCAAGACAAGCTGGTTACAATCAATAATCACATATTTCTTGGCAGCTGACGGCACTATCTCCGTATTTGGTGATGGAGAACAAAACATCTATAACCGAGTTTTAGAGGCTGATACAAAGATGCCCTCCATACCAACCTTTAGTGGTCGCTGGAATGAAATGAGTGAGCGCATATCCATGAGAATTATAAATCCTGATATCGCCAAATTATCATTCTTGTTTGCAAGAACATTTGTTGATCCAACTATTCAACAAGTGAATGTAAACAATGAGATAATTTTCGAAAAATACTGGATAAAATACTGGAACGTAGGTAGTGAAAAGAATGCTTTAGCTCTCTGTCAAAACATCAAATGGATTATGGAAAAGTATACAATAAATCCTAAGGATGCTGTCGTATTATCTGAATCAATTAATATTTTACGAGACATAGAGAAGTTCTATACCGACGAGAACCACACCTGCATGACCAATTTCGAGACAGCAAAACAATATGACGACTTACGCAAGGAGCAAACTAGCCCAACCCTCTTCCAGAAGGATTTAAAGGAAATCCGAAGGGCAGCAAAAACTCATTTCACAACAAATTGCGATGAATTAAAACTTTCAACGATTCATAGTTTCAAAGGCTGGGAATCGGAAACGGTATTATTACTACTGCAGCCACAAATGCAGGAAAACTCTGATTACGAAGGCTATTTTATCCAAGAAAGAGAGAACACACCTGCACTTATTTATACGGCACTAACTCGTGCCAAATGTAATCTCTTTATAATTAATTTGGGAAACAACAAGTATCACAATTTCTTTTATTCTAACATATAACAATTATGCAAAACATTACACTTGCAGAAAAAAGAGTCATTTTTCGTGTTTTAAATATGATAATGAAAGCTGACTATATTATAAATACTGCGGAAACTGAATATCTTGACACCATATTTAAGACATTCAATCTTGATTTAAGTGAATTTGATCACATGGAAGAAATTGAGTTAAATGAATTATTAGATAGTTATTCTACTTTTCCTTTGGAAACCAAAGAATATGCAAGAAAATTATTTATAAAAATGTCAGAATGCGATGGTTATGTTGATCCGCGTGAATTAGAAATAATAAACAAGTTTTCCTAATGAAACAAAACGATAATTTCAACAGTTAGAGCAATGTAGTAGTAATGGAGATTGCTAGATAAACTTAAGACAGGGACAATAATTATGAATAAAATAATAATTCGCAAGGCTGAACGTCAGGATGTGCCGTTACTGCTGGAGTTCATAAGGGGCATTGCCCGATATGAGAAGATGGAGAACGAGGTTATTGCTTCGCCAGAAGTTCTGGAACGGGAAATGTTCGATGAACACAGGGCAGAGGCTGTGTTAGCTGTGGTGGACGGTCACGAGATAGGTTTTGCGCTCTACTTCTACAACTTCTCAACATTCATCGGACACTCAGGGCTATATCTGGAGGATTTGTTTGTTTGGCCGGAAGATCGTGGTAAGGGTTATGGGAAGGCCTTGCTACTGCACCTTGTAAAGATTGCACGAGACAAACATTGCGGAAGAATGGAATGGACATGTCTGAACTGGAACCAGCCAAGTATTGACTTCTACTTGTCCCTTGGAGCAGTACCTATGAAGGAATGGACGGTTTACCGACTGGATGCTTCAACGTTAGAACGTCTTAGCAAATAAGGAATCACGGATATCTCTTATTTCAAGAAATCCTCGCGCATGGGAGTGAAGGTGTCGATCAGAACACCTGCCTCCAGACAGACGCAACCATGAGGCAGGTTAGGAACCACATAATAGCCATCGCCAGTACGGAGAACTTTCTTCTCCTTGCCAATAGTCACTTCAAAACATCCGCTGGCCACATAGGTGCTTTGAGTATGAGGATGCTGATGAAGTGTCCCAACGGCTCCTTGATTGAATTTTACTTTCACCATCATCAAGTGCTCATCGTAGCCCATGATTTGGCGAACAATGCCATCACCCGCATATTCCCATTGGATATCGGCGGCAATCTGGTAGGTATCACTTTTCTTTTCCATAATCAGAACTTAATGGTAAATTCATCCTTGATGTCGGGATTCTCAATCTCGTATGTCAGCTCCTGATGGAGGGATTTCTTATCTTCGTTTTCGGGCATTTCTACAGATACCCTTGCATATTCTTGTGTCATAATTGATCTTCATTTGTATATTGATACTGCAAAAGTACTCATTTCCGATGGGATTTCTGCCTATTCTACCTAAAAAAAGATAAAACAAGCATGGATTTGGGCACTTCTGGTTGGAAATTGAGATGTTCTTCGTAATTTTGTAGCTGAGATTATAAATATCGCGACTATGATTAAGATGTATGTAATGCAGACCTGCCCGGATTGCGAATATGTCGAGAAGCAGGTGGAGGGGAATCAAAATTTCGAGGTGATTGACATTAGTAAGCACGTGAGGAATCTGAAGGAGTTCCTGAAGTTGCGAGACTCCAATCCAGTTTTCGATGAAGCTAAGACTGTGGATGACCTGGGAATCCCATGTTATGTGCTGGAGGATGGAACGGTCACGCTCTCTTCGAAGGATGTTGGGCTGGAGCCAAGGCCACAAGAGGAAGGTGCAGCATGTAGTATTGACAGAAGAGGGTGTTAGTGATACAAAGATAGTAGAGTTTAAACATAATATACAATGAGAAAGATTATTTTGTTTATAATCTCTTTGCTATTGGGTTCTGCCTCTTGAGAGGAAGAAGACACTAACGGATAGTGTTGACATTACCGTTAGTGACACGAGTGTTGTATAGAAAAAGACAGATGGAGTCTGATTGACTCAGAAAAAGAGAGAGCCAGGAGATGGAATCTGCTGAGCATTGACTTCCATAGCTACTCCGTTCCGTACTCATGAAAGAAGAAAGGACAGTCTATCGACTACCCGCTACTGCATTGGAGCATCTGTCATCAACAATGGAGTAATAATCTTAGTAAGAGGGAGAGGTAAAGGACGTTTAGATCCATTTATTATCTCACCCTTGGATTTCTCTTTGTACATATAGGATTGCCTTTTCTATAACTCGATCTTCTTCTTTTAGGATATCAAGGACTTTATCAGCTAACCATAAAGCTAATAGTTCTTTTTCGCTAACAAGAAGTTCTTTCGAAAGAAGCTTTACCTGCTCTCGTTTAGCTTTTCGCTCTCCACGTTCAATCTTACTATACATTGGCGTGTCAATTTCCAATACCGCAGCTAACTGTCTTTGCAGTAAACCACGTTTTTTCCTTAATTCTTTTATCTTTTTTCCAAATATCATATCTTACCAATTAGCTAAACGTTCAAATGGATTTTTTATATCTTGACTCTCAAATTGTTTTATTTGTTCTTCTTTCATTGACAGTTGTTTTTTAAAGTCATCTATCATTTTATCTTTTGATTTTCCTTCAGTTTTAAGCGCATCTAAAGTTCCCTGAAGTATAGTCATGGTCATTTTGCCTGAAGCGATTGCTCTCTTTTTAGCTATGATTTCATCTTTGTATTTCTTTATAGACTCGTCCTTAGATAATAGAGTCTTTTCCATTTCCTCTAATGCTGTTTTTAACGACTTGATCTCATTAGACAACGAAGATATAATATCTGTTTTCTCTGATAGAGTTTGATTTAATGTAGCGATGCGGTTGTCTCTACGTTTCAATTTTGAGGAAACACTACTTAATTCATTTCTTAATGTCTCTACTCGACTCAATTGATACTTTATGTCAGAACTAAGGTCAGAATTTCTCTTTGTTTCGCTGATTAATTTTGCTTTCAGCAAACTCTCGCCTTTTCTTTTTCTTAAAGTATTAATAATGACGATCAAAAGCATTATCAACAAACATACGCATACAATAATGATTAAACTATATGATATACGAACATGTCCATTTCTTAATATACGAAGCAATGTTTCAAGATTGTTAGCAAGCAGTATCATATATTATCCTCCAATAAGTGACTTTTAAATATATAAATATCCTGTTGAGGGCTGTCAATACCGAATACACGAACTATTAAGTATGATTTCCCTTTTATCTTATCGCATTTTTTTATCATAGACCATTCGCCACTGCTGATAGGCATGTTTTCTATATATCCTACACTTGTTGTAGTGGATTTTACCTCAATAAGCATTTCATGTCCTTTTTCCGTGACAAATGATATATCACAATTACTGTTGAAATTGGGCTTACAGTAATACGTTTTCCCATTTACAACAATTTCTTTTTCATAATCCTCTTTAGTAGAAATAGAAGGACATATCGGTTTGTAGCCCATAGAAATCAATTTCTCATATATAATTATCTCACCTTTATATCCTGTTATCGTATTACGCTCCTGTGCTGATATATCCGGATGATAGTCCAATGTAGCGCTGAAATTTCCACTATCAGGGATAGGCTCGTCTTCTATCAATGTAATATCAAAACCTTTATCTTTCAGGTTTTGTTTTATGCCATCCATGTTTTCGAAGAACATAATGAAAAGTTCTCGCTCTTTTCCCTTTATGCCTAAGTATTTGCATATTGGTTCCAAAAGAGGCTCAATATTAGCAGGACGCAAATCTCCAATATAATAAAACTCATTTTTATTACCAAATGTATGCTTTTCTATTACGTCATCTGAATTCCCATAAGTCAGGCGTATTTTTTCACAATGATAGAAGTGTGTGTGTTCTATCAAATCGCTAATTTTAGATTTGTATTCGTTATAACTTTCTTTATTTGCATTCTCACCAGATGCTAATAAAGCCAGGGCAGATACTTTCCCTTTAAGAATTTGTTTTAGTTCTTTACCTTCTTTTTTTGACTCAAATTCTGCTTTTACACTTTGAGGGGTGATAATCTTAACACCCATAACAGCCAACAATTCTACTATTTTCTCTTTATTGGATGGTCTTCCAATATATACACGGTTTTTTGAACTAAAGCCATCCAATGTAATATGACTTAATTCCATTGGAGAAGCAAAGATGCCATCAATAGATAATATTTTGTTGTTTTTTGCCCATCTCTGAATCTTCTTGGTTTTATCGCTATACTCCAAGACATCAAAGAGAAGTATTTTTTGATATATCTGACATATTCGATCTTTGTTCAGTTCTGCATTTTCTTGATCGTTTGCGATGTGTTCAAGTAGTAGTAAGTAATCATCAAGGGACGGCTCGTCTTTTAATGGCAGTATTTTTCCCCACGATTCATCAATTTCATCAATATCTAAAAAAGGCAAATATGAGCCAAACAATTCTTTTACGACCTTAGTGCATTTGAATAATTGATTAGCTTTGTACATTCTTCCATCAGAGCCTGGAAAAGTTTGATGGTTTTTGACTACCCATGGTATAAAGTTCTCACCTAAATACATATGCCCATCTGTTCTATCTTTAAGAAAGGCTTTCTTTGAATATCCGCCGCCAGTTGGCCCATAAATATAATCATCATCCCTATTTAGTTCAACTGGTTTCTTTAAAATTTGAGTCCATACTAATTTTGACAAATCATAGGGAGTGTTCGACACACCAATAAGTGGGATGTATTTTACGTTGATATATGAAAACCACATATAATAATCACCACCCGTAAACCATGAATGATTATATTCATTTTTTGTTGCATATGTAACATAATCCTTCAGTAATCTATATATATCGCTATTTTCTTTAAATTGCAATTCTTTTACTATAAGATTATCAGCAACACCTAATCTCTTAAAGAAATCCTTCCAATCTCCAGAGTCTTCATTTGGATAATTCTCTGAAACGTAGATATCTCCTTGATATACTTTTTCAACATCTACTGTTGGATTATAATATGTTCCTAAATAGAGATCCGAAGCATAGAACAAATTGCCTTTCTTCGAGAGAAATTTCAAGTTCTTAAGATAATAATCACCAATTTCTTCAAAGATATTTACCCTTTTATTGGTTTCATATAAGAAACGAATGACATCTATAGAGTTCTCCTTTGTTACATAACCACTCTTACAAATAATATTTTTAATAAAAGTGACATCAGAGAGTGTTTCAATTCCTAATAACGATAGCCAATCAACTATTTGTTTGTTATTTTTTATAGCATCATATACTCCTTCATGCAAAATTTTCGCATCTTCTGCTAATTCATTTTGTTCTTTATATATTGAGGGATAAAACAAGTTTTCTGGTAAGCATAAAACCTCGTTTTCATCCAATAGAAACTTTGTTGAGTGTAATATTGCTGCAAAATCCTGTTGCTCCAATTTGTTCTGTGAGTAATAATCAAAAAAGAAATCTATTAGTTTTGCATTTAAGTTTGGTGTTAAATTCTCAAATGCTTTTTCATCGTCAAAAAGTCTTTTTAATTTAAGTTTATCAAATATGAATACTCCATAATCACCTAGTATTCTGCTTCCTTTCCAGATGTTGGCAATTTGGTTTTGTTCATCAAATGAGAAATCGTATGTTCTATTAATATGTTTTACGAGTGAACTAACGGAAAATGCATCAGACAATCCCATCCGATCCATAAATGCATCTGAGGCTAGAGTCTTTCGAGAAGGGTCACTCAATAATGGAATGAAATCAATTTCTCCAATCGCCTTTTCCATCTCATCAGCATATATTTCTTCCAACACATTATCTCTTCCATATGTTTTCTCTGGTAATACCTCCCAATAGTTCGTATAAGATGTTGATATTTCTTTCATCCATGTTAGGAATTCTGAAGGTATTTTTGAAAAGATTAGCTTATTCCATTCTGAATCCTTATGTAATTGCTGTCGTCCAGCATCTGTGATAAAGTTTGCATTTACTAGAAATGGAAAACCTTCAGAACCAAAACAGAATGAAGTTGGAAGGTATGTATATACAACCGCATGTTCAATCCGTTTTAGTTTTCCTTTTGTATCTAATGCTATTGCAAAAGACAAATCAAATGTGCTCACCCCCTTCAATTTTGAGGGAGTGTTTATATCAGAAGATATGGCCTCTTTTAAGGTGTCTGGGACATTTACATTTTCATTAGTATGAATTAGCCATCTACTTTCTTCATTTCCATTCGCTGACAATACAATTTGTTTTTCAATATTCCTTTTTTCAATCCAGCATAGTGTTTGTCCTTCGCTTTCAAAAGTCATACGGATATTTTTACTCTTCAAAAAAAGTAGAAACTGACTGGTTGAAAGAAGTTTGATTATTTTCTTTTTCAAAGAATCTGTTCCATTGATTTTAATATATGTCACGACATTATACCCTTCGCAATCGACATCAATAGGTGGTGTTGCCTCTATTGGAATTATTTGCCACGGCATTAAATAGGTTTTCTCTTCGTCTTTGTCCACGAATTCACTGTTATTCCATTTTTCGTCCCAATACCCATCCCAAAACGTCTTGTCGAATTTGAAACAATAATCACCGGATAAAACAGTTACGTCGGTGGATCGCATAAAGACAGACTTAAACCCAATTCCTTTATAGCCTATCTTCTTTACATCTTTCATCTTATTACCATTACCAACGTCGCAAAGACCTTCTATATCACGTTCGGAAAAAGCATCACCATTATGCATGAAGATGAAATAGTTGTCGTTGATAATCATTCTGACGTTAAGTAGTTCTGATTCTTCGTTGTGAGCATCAACAGCATTTTGTAATAACTCAAAAACAAATCTTTCTTCTTCTGTATATATACCAGAAGAAAGAAGAATCAAACTATTGGCTTGGCTTGTCGCCTGATCAGGATTGTTGTAGTTACACCGTCTCTTTTGTAAGTTCTTTATGAAATTAGGGTTCATATTATTCCTTTTGTTAACTTTTGGATTAATACTATTGAGATAGTTGCTGCTTTTTTATTTTTAGTTATTATAAACATAAAATCAAAAATCGACTTTTCTATTAGTGAATTGCCAAATTTTGACAACAAAGATAGTGTTTTTTTTAATAAGACTGGCGATTTTGAACCTAAAGTGAGTGATTTTTATATCTTTTTGTGAATTGCAAGCAAATACATAACAAAAAAGAAGGTATAGAGTATAAATATATATAGAAATATAAATACTACATTATGATAATACTCAAATACGAGTAGGGATATTTCCATATTTTATTTTTTGCAAATACAGGTTTTTCAATACAAATATAGCCACATACATCTATTATTATAGAAATAGTGTTATATTTGGTTAATTAATTATAGAATTATTTGCGTATATTCTACAATATTTATACCTTTGTATATTGATTTAAATAAATAGTTCAATAAACTGATATATATATAATATAAATAGGTATGGAAACTAAGATCATTTCTGTAGCCAACCATAAGGGAGGCGTAGGTAAGACAACTACGGTTGCGAGTGTAGGAAGTATATTGGCATCACAGGGACATCGGGTGCTAATGATAGACATGGATGCACAGGCTAATCTGACGAGCAGCATGTTGAATGGTGATCCTGAATCAACAGTGTATTCGGCACTGATGGGGAATGAGCCGTTGCCAATTGCGTCACTAAGTGAGAATCTTTTCTTGGTACCAGCATCGCTTCAACTCTCTATGGCAGAGTTGGAACTTGCATCGGCAATGGCACGGGAACGGATATTATCAGAACTGTTGGAGCCAGTAAAGGGGGAGTTTGAATACGTATTGATAGATTGTCCTCCGTCACTTGGTTTGCTTACATTGAACGCACTGACGGCATCTACAGACATTGTAATTCCATTGGTAGCCGAGGTGCTGCCATTCAAAGGACTGGCCATGATGAATCGATTCATCGGCATGGTGCAGAAGAAACTGAATGAGCGGGCTCATGTGACTGGGATTCTGATAACACGTTGGGAGAATACGAAACTGGGGCGTGGCGTGGAAAGTCAGCTGCGCGAATCGTTGAGCAGTAAGGTGTTCACAACGAAGATTCGCAAGAATGTGAGTCTGGCCGAAGCTCCGTATGAGGTGAAGGACATTGTGACCTATGCACCAAAGAGCAACGGGGCGACAGACTATCTGGAGTTTGCACGGGAACTGATGAAGAAACTGAAGTAGAACCGAATAAAGCGGAGCATTATGAGCAAGAAAGATTTCGATATGAGCCAGCTTGTTAGTGGGCTGACTGGTGAACAGGAGGAGAAGAACGAGAATAGGACTCAGACGGTGAAACGCAAAAAGCCGATGGAGCACGTATGTACGCTGGTGTCGGTGGAGCAGATGGCTAAGGTGAGGACGATAGCTGAACGTGAGGGTATTGCCCTGAAGGACATTTTTGCCGTAGGGCTGAATATGGCCATCGGCAACTATGAACAGAAGTATGGCGAAATCAAGGTTAGAAAGGCCAAGCGGGGCAATGCCAGTGAAGTGTTTGGCATGGAGGACTAAGTATGAGCAAGCGAGAACTGATAGACATACAGACTCCGAACAAGGACGTGGTAGCCTCGTTCATCTACAGCTGGGCAAGGCAGAAAGACATGTCGATCCTGGAACAAAGGGTAGTGTTGCGTATCATTGAAAGAGCCTCGATCAAGCTGAAGGGCATAAAGTTGCGCGATAACATGTGCAAGCTAGACTTAGGGCTAAAGAATGTGACCATCACAATGCCAGCCTCGGCAGTACTGTTCAATACGAAGATGAAGCACAAAGACATCGAACAGGCACTTTACAACCTGCGTGGCAGGACGTTTGAGTACAAGGACAACGAGCGGTACACAGTGTGCGGATTCATCAACAATGCGACGTATGTGTACGGAACAGGAGAAATCACGGTGGAGGTGGATAACAAGATTTGGCGAGTGTTGACGGATTTCAGCGAGGGCTTCCGAAGGTTTGAACTGAACAAAGCTCTGGCACTGCCAACATCGTATTCGCTCCAGTTCTACATGG